>OGXO01000683.1_pt1 | contig 19372 bp, 17 predicted proteins | sample 1576321 | NCBI WGS metagenome assembly OGXO01 (sample SAMEA3541568, study PRJEB24748) | human gut metagenome | biome: human gut; feature: human-associated habitat; material: faeces | place: China | collected 2012 | reverse complement strand
CTGCCAGACACTCGCACCGCCCCATTTCCATTGCGGCTCATTAATCGGGCTGATATATTTAACGGGATATCCCTCGGCTGAAAAATGCTCTGCAATATCAATAAAATATTTTGCAAAAGCTTCGTATTTTGATTTATCAAGATTTGAAAAATGCTCCGTAAATCCTCCGCTCGTCTGCCCTGTTACCGTTTGGGTATAATGCGGAGAATTGGCAAAAAATATGAGCGTGTCAATATTTCCGAGCGATAAGCATTTTTTCATCATATTGACGGCATATTTATCCTTTGAATAATCAAATGAGCCGTCCTTGTTCATAAAGCTTTCAATATATCTCCAAGGATTTTCAATTCTCAAATTATCCTTTTCATATCCGCCGCCGACGTTAAAACGGTAAATATTCATTCTTAGTCCGTCATCGCCGTAAAGAAGATTTGCAATCTCGTGTGCTGTTTTTTCACTCTTTATCTGAGGTGACCACCAGCAAGCAGAGCCGCCGAAACCTTTAACCGTTTTTATAACTTTGGCATTTTCAAGATTAATTCTCATATCTTAACCCTTTATCATATGTTCAAGCTTTTCTATATCACGTGAGAAGCGGCGTTGGCTTACAAGAACAACTATTTCATCGCCTTCTTTAATAACCGTATCGCCCTTAGGTGTGATTGACACACCGTTGCGTTCAACGCTTACAACAACGCAGTGCTTACCCCAATCAACATCCATAATTTTCTTTTTTGCAACAGGACTGCCGACAGGAATAGTATACGTTTCAAGCACCTTTTCATCAGTTTCAAAGAAGCTCGGCTTTTTGTGGTCGGTGCTGACAATTTTTTCAAAAAGGTATTCATAAAACGGAGTAACACCTATAAAATTAGCGGTTGCATAGCTTATTAAACTTACTACTGCAAGCGGGAGAATATTATTCATATTACCCGTAAGCTCAAAAACAAGAACAATGCCTGTAATCGGGCTTCTGACGATAGATGCAAAAAGGCCTGCCATACCGATTACAACAAATTCTTCCCACATAGCAGGAGTGATTGCGCTAAACGAATTAACGCTGACTGTTCCGAATATCGCACCCATATATGCACCCAAAATACAAAGGGGATAAAGAGTACCACCCGGCGCACCGCTTGCAAAACAGATTGCCCCAAACAAAAATTTAGTTGTCAAAAGAACAATCAAATATGTAAGCGACGGATTTTCTTTAAGAAGAATAACCTCCATACTGTGGCCGCCGCAAAGAATTTGCGGCATAACAAGACCGACTACACCGCTGAATACAAATATAATCGGCAGTTTAATATAATTCGGAATTTTAATCTTTTTATATAAATCCTGAGCTTTGCCCATACAGACGTTATAGGCACAGCCGCAAAGGCCGAGGAAAAAGCCCATTATTATTAAAAGCCAATAATATTTAAGCGGAAAATTCACCGTATCATAATTAAACACCGTGTTTTGACCGAAAAAAAGCTTGGAAATATAATCGGCAGTTATTGATGAAACAATGCCCATACAAAGCAAGCTCTTATCAAAAGTATGATGGATTTCCTCAAGCACAAACATTGTGCCTGCCAACGGAGCGTTGAACGCCGCCGCCATACCTGCGCCTGCGCCGCAGCTAATCATACGAAGTTCAGTAGTTTTATCAGCCTTGGTAAATCTTGCAACGCCCTTTGCCGCCATACCGCCGAGTTGAACGCTCGGTCCCTCTCTGCCGAGGGAAAGACCTGAAAAAACAGAAGCCGTGCCGCCAAAAAGCTTAACAAGTATTACTCTCCACCAACTTGGATTGATATAGCCCTTGACTTCTCCGTTTACTTGCGGAATACCGGAACCGCCGCCTTGCACTTCCCATTTAACAAGCATTGAAACAAGAAAACCGATAAGAGCAAGAATAACAAACCAAACGGCAACCTTACCCGGATTACCCTTAACAAAGTCTATTATTTTCATCAAATATTTTTCTGCAAAAGAAAGCAAAAACCTATATAATACGGCAATAAGGCCGGACGCAATGCCGACCTCTAAGCCACGAACTAAAAGATAAAAACTTTCTTTTCTGTGAAATTCAATTTTTCTGAATGTAGATTTATCTTTATTTCTCATAATATCAATATTTCTTCAATTGTTCCTCGTTTACATTTTCAAGGAATTCATCGTATGTTCCCATTCTGTCAATAACTCTGTTGCCTGAAATTTCAATAATTCTGTCAGCAACGGTCTGCACAAACTGATGGTCGTGAGAGGTGAACAAAATAGTTTCAGGATAACGGATAAGTCCGTCATTAAGAGCGGTGATTGATTCAAGGTCAAGGTGGTTTGTAGGCTCATCAAGAATAAGCACATTCGCACCTGAAAGCATCATTTTACAAAGCATACAACGCACACGCTCACCGCCTGAAAGAACGTTTGCCATTTTAAGCGCTTCCTCGCCGGAGAAAAGCATTCTGCCGAGCCAACCTCTGATGTCAGCCTCAAGAGTATAGGTTGTATACTGCCTGAGCCAATCAACGAGAGTAAGTTCAACACCGTCAAAATATTTACTGTTGTCGCTTGGGAAATAGCTTTGAGATGTGGTAACACCCCACTTAAAGCTGCCCTCGTCAGGCTCTAATTCGCCCATAATGATTTTGAAAAGAGTAGTTTTTGCCACAACGTCAGAGCCGACAAAAGCAACCTTTTCCCTTGGGTGAATAACAAACGATACGTCGTCAAGTACCTTTCTGTCACCTATTGTTTTAGTCAAATGGTCAACTCTCAAAAGGTCATTGCCGCATTCTCTGTCAGGTTTAAAATCAACATACGGAAAACGTCTGCTTGAAACAGGCATATCAATCATTTCAAGAGCGTCAAGCTGCTTTTTACGGCTTGTTGCCTGCTTTGACTTAGCGGCATTTGCAGAGAAACGGGCAATAAATTCCTGAAGTTCTTTAATCTTCTGCTCGTTCTTTTTATTTTGGTCTCTTGCCTGACGCTGACGCATCTGTGTATATTCATACCAAAAGTCGTAGTTACCTGTATAAAGCTGAATTTTTCCGAAGTCAACATCGCAAATATGCGTACAAACCTTGTTTAAGAAATGACGGTCATGAGATACAACGATAACGGTATTTTCAAAATCCATAAGGAAATTTTCAAGCCAACGAATAGCCGAAAGGTCAAGGTGGTTGGTAGGCTCGTCAAGAAGAAGGATATCGGGATTGCCGAAAAGTGCCTGAGCAAGAAGAACCTTAACCTTCATATCTGACGGAAGTTCCGCCATTTTCATATAATGGTATTCGTCAGGAACACCGAGTTTATTGAGCATAAATGCAGCATCACTTTCAGCATTCCAGCCGTCCATATCTGCAAATTCAGCCTCAAGCTCGCCTGCCTTAATGCCGTCTTCCTCGCTGAAATCTTCTTTCATATAAAGAGCGTCCTTTTCCTCCATAACCTCAATAAGACGTGGGTTACCCATAAGAACAGTCCTGATTACTTCATATTCATCATAAGCAAAATGGTCCTGCTTTAATACGGAAAGTCTTTCGCCGGGAGTAATGAACACCTCGCCCTTTTGAGGGTCAAGTTCACCTGAAAGCACCTTTAAAAACGTTGATTTACCTGCGCCGTTTGCGCCGATAATACCATAGCAATTTCCTGCCGAAAAAGTAACGTTTACTCTTTCAAATAAAACACGACCGCCGAACTGAACGGTGACGTTATTTGCCTGAATCATTATTTTTCCTCCAACATATACAGTTAATTTTAACAAAATTTTAAATGCTTAAATTTTCACGGATATATAATACTACATAAAATATATAAATACAAGTATTATTTATTTTAACATTGATTTTATATAAAAAGTAAAGTATAATATATTGTAATTTAGAACGAGAGGTATAAAAATATGGATATCAAAATTTCCCCTTCAATGCTTGCAAGTGATTTTGCAAATCTTGAGAATGAGCTTAAAAAGTGCAAAACGGGCGGTGCGGATTTAATTCATCTCGACGTTATGGACGGTCATTTCGTGCCTAACATTTCTATCGGCGCTCCTGTAATTGCGGCAATGAAAAAGGTATGTGATGTTCCTTTTGACGTGCATTTGATGATAAGCGACCCATATTTTTATATTGAAGATTTTGTTAAAGCAGGAGCCGATATAATCACGTTTCACATTGAATGTGACAGCGATATCAACAAAACGATTGATAAAATAATTGCACTTGGCTGTAAGGCTTCGCTTGCAGTTAAGCCAAATACGGATATTGAAGCAATTTACCCTTATCTTGACAAGCTTTCAATGGTGCTTGTTATGACTGTTGAACCGGGCTTCGGCGGTCAAAGCTTTATGGAAAACACAATGCCTAAGATTGAAAAGTTGCGTGCAAAATGCCCTGAGCTTGACATTCAGGTTGACGGCGGAATCAATCCCGAAACAGTAAAAATCGCAGGTGCGGCAGGCGCAAATGTTATGGTTGCCGGTTCTGCCGTATTTAACAGTGAAAATCCAAAAGAAACTATCAAACTTCTTAAGCAAAATGCGAAAGCATAAAATGGCAGTGGTTATAATTTATGAAGAAAAAGCGTTTTTATAACAACAAAAAACGGAATAGCAAATGGACTGAAAAGGAAACCGGGCGTAAAATAAGCTTTGCGGACAAATATATTGATGCAGGAAACGGAAGCGATAAGTTTGATTCCAAGCGCCCGAAGCCAAAGAAAAAGCGTGCGGCTAAGGAAAAAACGGCTAAACTTTTCAAAAACATTGCAATAGTTATTGCCTGTTTTCTTATTATCAGCGTAGGTTACAGCGCAATGGACCTTTACATTGACCGTAACGCCATGCCTGAAACCGAGGAAAACACAGGCGAAAGTGTAAGTTTCAGCAACGTTAATCTTATGCTCAAAGGTATGAGCGTTCAGTCAATTTCGCTTGACAATTCCGTTATGCTCGACTCTGTTATCAAAAGTGCGGAAGATGAAGCATATTCCTCCGTCACATTTGATTTAAAACGTGACGACGGCACAATAGGATATAACAGCAAGCTTGCAACAATAAGGGCTTACGGTGCTATTTCATCGCCTGCTGCCCAGCTTGAAAAATCTGTTGCAAAACTTAATCAGGCAGACATTATCCCTATCGGCAGAATTTCGTGCTACAAGGATAATATCGTTGCCCTTTCTGACCTTGACAGCGCAATAAAAAGCGGCAAAAGTGTTTACAAAGACGCAAACGGCAACGCATATTTAGACCCCAACAATAGCACAACATATAACTATATCAAAAGTATTATCGAAGAAACAAAGGCTATGGGTATTAATGTATTTTTGCTTGATAATACAAAGCTTCCGGGTGATATCAGCGGCGACTATAATGACGGCTTTTCCGCTCTTGCCAAAAAGTTATATGCCGAATTCGGTCAAGATATAAAATTCATTGAAGCTATTGATGTAACAATTAATGACGACAGTATATCTGATGAGCCTGTTACAGATGAAAACGGCGATACTGTTTATAATACCACTTCGTCATTTGACAGTGAGGAATTTACAAGCGGATACGGCGATTCAAACGAAACAATCGGCGATGACGGCACTGTTTCTACTACAAAAAAACGTGAGCCGCTGACGGACGAGGATGGCGATATTATTTACGGAAACGACGGTCAACCTGTTTATCCTACAAAAGAGGGTGAAACCACAGCGACCACCAAGGCAAGAATACCGCTTACAGACGAGGACGGCGACATTATTTACGGCAACGACGGTTTGCCCGTTTATTCAACTGAGGAAAGTTCTGCAAGCGAGGTGACAACGCAAAATAGCAGTTCGCTTGAAAAGCAGATTGATAAAAAAATCAGCAAGAAATCATCAAGCAATAAAATGTATTATATTTCAACAAACAATGCACAAAAGGTAAAGAAAATACTCGACAATAAGAAGATTACAAACTACATTATTCAAAGCACAAACTAATGCAATATAAGGTGAGAATTATGAAAAAAGTGCTTGGCAAATTTCTCTTAATTTTACTTGCAATGAGTTTTATATCAAGTTTTATACCCGCAACTGCATTTGCCAAGTCCGGTGAAGATGCAGATTTAAAAAGCATTGAAGTAAGCTGTGGCGTGCTTGACCCTGAATTTGACGGCAGCAAAACAAAATACACTCTTTATATTCCGAGTGATTTAACGCAAATAGTTATCACTCCTACGCCAAAAAGTGAAAATGCAAAAGCCAATAAAATCAATTTAACGCTTGGCACAAAGCAAGAGCCTGAAATCACCGTAAGCTGCACATGTGCAGATGACAAAAAGGAATACACCATACAAATCAAGCGTATTGATAAAACAACAAGCGAAATAGAAAAAGAAATAAGCCAAAACGGCTATGCAGTTTATGTAACCAATCAAAAATTTTATCAGAAAACAGATTTTCTTGTATGTGCATGTGCTGTTTTAATCGGTGTTTTGATAATAACTTTGCTGTATCTTTTTACAAGAAAGAAGCTTATCAAAGCTTATGACGAAAACGAAAAGCCGTTTTATCGTATTGACTAAAAGATTTATGGAAGCGAGATGATGATATGGATATTGAAGAGCTTAACAATGAAGAAACAGCGCATGAAATCTCTGAACTTTGCACAAAAAAAGAATTTCATAAAATCAAAAACATTCTCATTGAAATCAACCCTACCGATATAGCTGCAATATTTGATGAATTGCCAAAGGAGCAGATGCTTCTTTTATTCAGGCTTTTGCCCAAAGAGGAGGCGGCAGAAACCTTTGTTGAGCTTGACGGAGATATGCAGGAAGCGCTTATTACCGCCTTTTCAGATACGGAACTTAAAGAGGTTATCGACGAGCTTTACCTTGATGATACCGTTGATATTATCGAGGAAATGCCTGCGACGGTTGTTAAAAGAATTCTTAAAAATACAGATTCGCAAACTCGTAAATCCATAAATACGCTTCTTAAATATCCCGAAGACAGTGCCGGTTCGATTATGACACCGGAATTTGTTGACCTTAAGCGTGACAGCACCGTTGAAGACGCTTTTAAGCGCATAAGGCGAACGGGTGTTGACAAAGAAACAATTTACACCTGTTATGTTACAGACGCATCTCGTCATCTTATCGGCGTAACTACTGTTAAAGAGCTTCTTTTGCACAATTACGACGATAAAATTGAGGATTTTATGGAAACGAATATCATTTTCGTAAACACTCATGACGACAAGGAAATTGCCGCTAATCTTTTTGACAAATATAATTTTCTTGCACTCCCTGTTGTTGATATGGAGGAAAGGCTTGTCGGAATTATCACATTCGATGACGCTATCGACGTATTGCAGGAGGAGAACACAGAAGACATCCACAAGATGAATGCCATGGTGCGTACAACTGAAAAGCCATATCTTAAAATCGGCATTTTAGAAACATTCAAGTCACGTATTCCTTGGCTTCTTCTTTTGATGATCAGCGCAACATTTACCGGTATGATTATCACCTCGTTTGAGGACAAACTGTCGGCACTCATTGTGCTTACTGCGTTTATTCCGATGCTTATGGATACGGGCGGTAATTCAGGCGGTCAGGCGAGTGCAACAATCATTCGTGCGCTTTCTCTTAACGAAATTGATTTAAACGATATTTTCAAGGTTATTTGGAAGGAAATAAGAGTAGGCTTCGTATGCGGTTTAACTCTTTCAATAGTTAATTTCTTTAAAATTCTTCTTATTGATAAGCTTTTACTGGGAACAAAAGGCATTACATTTAAAGTCGACCTTGTAATAAGCCTTACCCTGTTTATAGAAATTATTTTTGCAAAAATTGTCGGTTGCACATTGCCGATATTTGCAAAGAAACTTAAATTTGACCCTGCGGTTATGTCGTCACCGTTTATAACAACAATAGTAGATGCGCTTTCGCTTCTAATTTATTTCGGTCTTTCGACTGCAATTCTTCATATATAAAATCAATCCCTCTGATGCAATTATCAGAGGGATTTTCATTTAAATAAAACGCATAATTTATTTTGAGTGATACGCAGTTTGCGACATAGAGGATGAAAGAAAATCCTTTATTTCGTCAATCCTGTCAATCGTCTGTTCATATCCAAGATTATAGATATGTTGAATTTTCATAGGCTCACTGTCAAGAGTGTGAAATTCGAGCGGAGAACGGGGAGCGAGCACAAGAACATTTCCAAGCTTTTCCTGCTCAAACACAAATTTTCTTTGTTCGTTATACATATTTTGCCTGTTGATAACAGCTTCGGCTGTAAGCGGAAATTTATGAAGCGCTTTTCTTATGGCTTTTTCGTGACCTAACGGCTTTTTGATAAAATGCCTGTCTTGAGTCAAAACAACAACACATTTTTCGCATCCGTCCTCATACGCCTTTTTAAGCGGAATTGAGTCACAAATGCCGCCGTCATAATACATATCCTTACCGATTTGAACAGGCTTTGTCGCCATAGGAAGTGCACAGGAAGCGTGAATTATCTCACATCCTTTTCTGAAATCGGTAGGGTAAAAGTATTCGGCTTTCCCCGTTTCGGCATTGCTTGCAACCACGCAAAATTTAGTTTTACTGTTTTCAAATTCATCATAATTGAGCGGAAACATTTCATAAGAGAGTTCACCGAAAATCCACTTTGAATTAAGATATTCACCGTTTTTAAAAATAGATTTAATACCCATATATCTTTCATCGTGGGCGTAATTAACCATAATATCTCTCATTCGGTGCAAATTCTTAGCAATAAACGATACTCCGTTACAGCTTCCCGCAGAAACGCCGATAACATAAGGAAATGTAATATTATTTTCAATAAATGCGTCAGTTACACCGCTTTCATAAGCGGCACGCAATCCACCGCCCTCAAGAACCAAACCGGAACTAAACATAATTAATACTCCATTTAAATATAATTATAAAAAAATGACGGCTAAGGTTAAACCAAAGCCGTCAAATAAGTTAAAAATTAATTACTCAGCTTTTTTCTTTGCAGGAGCTTTCTTTGCAGCCTTTTTAGGAGCAGACTTCTTTGCAGGAGCCTTCTTTTCTTCCTTTGGCTCTTCCTTAGCTTCCTCGGCTTTTGCTTCTACGATTTCAATTTCGTTGTCACATTCAAAGAAATCATTATCGTCAAAATACTCCGGCTCCTTATGAGCAGTAAGCTTTTGAATAGCAATATAAACAGCAGCGATTACACCTGCAACAGCAACAATAGCACTGATAACTTTTAATAACTTTTTGAAATTCATAATTTTGAACCCCTTTCAAATAACTAAGTCTATTATAAATTCAAATCAATATAAAGTCAAGCATATTTAAAATATTAAACAAATGCATATTAAATTGACTTTTATTATTTAGCAGTAACAGTTTTAACCTTTGACCAATTGGAATAAACCTTCTTGCCCTTTACAATTTTGTATGTACGCACTTTTACAAAATAAGTCTTTCCTTTTCTAAGGTTCTTAACCGTTGCAGACGTGGTTTTAGCTTTTTTAACATTCTTTGATTTTGTTAAGCTTTCAAAGAAATATTTATTTGTTGAATACTTGATTTGATATCCTTTTACGCCGGAAACCTTTTTCCAAGTAATTTTAAATCCGTTTTTCTTGCCTTTCACAGATTTAATTTTGGTTTTTTTCGGCTTGTTTTTATTTGACGCCTTTTTAGTCGCCTTGGCAGTTGTTGTAGCCTTTGTGGTAGTAGTTGTATTTGCTTTACTTAACGATTTACTGAACTCGTTTGCAATAGAGTATGCGCCTTCAACCATTTTGCTGTCGGCAGTAATTTGGTTTGCTGTTGTGAAAGTGGTTAAAGTCGTAGTTTGAGAAGAAGCATCAGAGTCAGTTGTTGTTCTCGACGGAATTGTAATATTCGTCGGAACAGTCACGCTTATAGATGAAGTGGTTGTTGCATTCGGGTTTTTAAAATATGCGTAAAAATATCTTTGAGTCCCTTTCATATCAACCCTAAGAGGATTTGCTTCACTGTAGCGCTTATCTTTTCTCAAATCGGACAAACTTGTATACCAAGCGACAAATTCGCTGTCCTCAAGCGGCAGAGCAGTAAGAACCATTGTGTTGCTTCCTACAACTGTCTTTGTTACCATACCGTTTCCGACAGTAATGGGTACTATTTCATCTGTGCTTGAATTAATTACATCCTGAATGGAAGATAATGCAGACGCATCAATAACGTCATCAAGTCCGTCTGCATTTGCACTGACTGCCGCAGTAACCATAGTAAGTGCAAAAACAAGTGTAACAAAGATTGATAAAGCCTTTTTCATATTACTTTCCTCCTGATGCTAAACATATTTTAAAACTTCTAATATATCGGTAATAACCGGTACATCTTTTCTAAGGTCTTGCCCCTTAAACCAACCCCAATTCATACGAATTGCGTGCATACCGGCATCAAGCGCACCCTTAATATCATTAATAGGGTGGTCGCCGACATAAGTGCACTCTTCTACCGGCAAATTAAGCTTATTCGCCGTATATTCAAAAAGTGCCGGGTCAGGCTTATGAATACCTACATCACCGCTGACAACGGTAATGTCGCAATATTTTCTCAGTCCGCTTTCGTCAAGCTTATGATTTTGAAGATATGACGGACCGTTTGTTATAATGCCTACAATATATCCCCTGTCTTTAAGCTCCTTTAAAAGCTTTGGTGTATGTTCAAAAATCACATCACAGTCGCCGAATCGGCAGTCATAATGGCGGGCAAGCTCCTTTGCAGGCGGTGCATCGTTCCACTGCCACTCATCAATTATGCCCTGATACCATTTTTCCCTGTCAACATATCCGCCGTTACCTGTAATGCGCATATAATCTTTTCTTTTTTCACGTTCCTCGCAAGGCAAATTCGGGCAAAATTCATCTAAAAACATATCCATATATTTTTCAAATGCCGCCGTTCTGTCCTGCAAAGTTTCATCAAAATCAAATAATACTGCTTTTATCATACTGTAACTGCTTTTCAAGTTCATCAAGCGATGAAAATTGCTTCTCCCCTCTTAAATATCTGACAAGCTCGATGCGTATATTTTCGTTATATAAATCACCTGAAAAGTCGAAAATGTGAGTTTCAGAAAGAGGAGATGAAAGACGCCACGTGGGTCTTATTCCGATATTTGTAAACGATTTATATTCCTTGCCGCAAACAAAGGTTCTGCTTTCATAAACGCCGTATTTCGGCACAACAAGCCCATTCGGCAAGTGCTGATTAAGGGTAGGAAAACCGATTGTTCTGCCCCTCATATCGCCTGAAACAACTTTCGACTCAAAAGTGAAATTATATCCAAGCATATTATTAGCCTGCTCAATTTCACCGTCTGCAATGCATTTTCTTATTCTTGTAGATGAAATCGGCTCGCCGTTAAAATCAAGATGTTCCAAAATCCTGACCCAAATGCCCATTTTTTCAAGATAATTTCTCATATCAAGTGCCGACCATGACGCATTCTTTCCAAATCTGAAATTGAAACCGCACAAAACGGTTTGCGCTCTAAATCTGTCTATCAGAATTTTATTTATAAAATCTTCGCCGTCCATATGCTTAATCTGCTCAAAATCGGCAAATACACAATTTGGATAGCGTTTTTTAAACAAGCTTTTTTGCAAAAGCGAAAATTTATTATTAACACAGTAAATAACGGTATTTTCAGCACCGGTAATTACTGTTTGGTGAGCCTTGTGCATTCCGTCAAAATCGCCGAGTGCAACAGCTCGCCTTGAAATACTGTTGTTATTATTCATACCGTCTTAATCACGTTTAACCAAAAGCCTTTCAACCAAAAGTTCCTGTGTGTCAAGGCTGCATTTTCCGAGTCCTAAAAACCCTACATCTTGAGAATACACCCTATAACTTTTGTTTTCAAGTCTTTTTTTAATTCTTTTAACATCAAGTGCTCCGCCGTTTTGAAATCTCTTAGCCTGAGCAGGCGAAACAAACACGCTGTCAAGGCTTAGAAACATTTTATCTATATCAATCAAAACATCTTCAAAACCCTTGCCACTGTCTTTTCTTTCTTGCATTTCGTCTAAAGTAATGCAATCGTTAAGAGTAAAGCCCATAGCCGCCGTTCTCTCAAGTTCAGTCATAACTGCACCGCAGCCAAGCTTTTTGCCCAAATCGTCAATAAGAGTTCTTATGTAAGTACCTTTTGAGCAAAGCACATCTATCGTATAAATATTTTCATTTTCATTTGAAAGTTCACGGCAAAGCGAAAGTTCTTTAATCTCAACCTTCCTTGCCTGCCTTTCAACCTCTATTCCTTTGCGTGCCAAATCATAAAGCCTTTGACCGTCAACGCTGACAGCGGAATACATAGGCGGAATTTGCTCAATCTCTCCCCTAAATGGGGCAAGTGCCGACTCAACATCATCAATTGAAACAGTAACATCATATTCGCCTGTAACCTCTCCCGTGATATCGAGAGTATCGGTAGTCTTACCAAGCAAAAATCGGGCACGATAACCCTTATCGCTGTCAGGCAAATAATTCAAAAATCTTGTTGCACCGCCGAGCATAATAGGCAAAACTCCCGTTGCCATAGGGTCAAGAGTACCCGTATGCCCTGCTTTTTTTTCACATGTTATTCCTCTAACCTTAGAAACAACGCCGAATGAGGTTATATCCTTGCCTTTATTTATGCATATTATACCCGTCATTCGAGCATCTCCCTGCACTTATCAACAAGCAATCGCCTTGCCTCTTTAACATCGCAATCAAATTTACAGCCTGCTGCCTGAGCGTGACCGCCGCCACCAAAACACGCAGCAAGTTTCGCAGCATTAACGCTTTCAAATGTACGAATTGAAGCCTTACATGTTCCGTCAGGTCGCTCTTGAATGGTAATACCTATTTCAACGCCCTCGATTTGACGGGTAAGCGGTGCTAAGCCCTCCGTTTCCTGAGCATTAGAACCTGTAAGCTGAAACATCTCTTGCGTAACAGTTATAACCGCAACACGCTCGTGCTCATAAAAACGCATCGATTCAATAGCAAGCCTTTCAAGCCTTGCATAAGTCTTGCTCTTTGTTTCAAACATAATTCGGTTAATCCTACCGTTGTCTGCTCCGGCATCAATAAGGTCAGCCGCAACACGATATGTCTGCGCTGTGGTCGAATCGTACCTAAAGCAACCCGTGTCGGTTGTAAGCCCTGTATAAAGGCAGTCCGCAATTTTTTTATCGACCTCTACACCGAGAGCAAGCACAACCTCATACATAATTTGGCAAGCCGCAGGAGCATCCTCAAGAAGTAATAAATTTGCATACTCCGTATTGGTTGAATGATGGTCAATACACATATCAATCTTGTATTGCTCCTCAAGGCCTCCCAAAAGCTTAACTGTTGCAACATCGACAGCAACAACATAATCGGGTTTAAATTTTATTTCTACAATATCGTCAAAAAGATAATTGTACTTTTTAGGAATATCGTCTGCATTTATAACAGCGCAGATTTTACCTATTTTCATAAGTGCACGGCAAAGTGCAAAGCCCGAACCGAGAGTATCGCCGTCGGGATTTGCATGAGTAAGAATAAGGATATTATCCTTTTCTTTCAATGTGTCGGCACATTCCTTTACACTAATCTTCATGAGTTATTTCCTTAATTTTTTCAAAAAGGTCCATACCCTTTTCAATAGAATCGTCTGCAATAAATCTAAGCTCCGGGCTTTTTCTTAAATGAAGCCTTGAACCGAGTTGCTTTCTGATATATCCCTGCGCACTTTCAAGCCCCTTGACTGACCTTTTAGCCGCATCAATTCCGTCAATTGCGCTGATATATACCTTGGCATAGCTTAAATCTCCGCTTACATCAACCTTAACAACAGTGAGCATATCGCTGATTCTCGGGTCTTTAAGCTCTCGCATTATTGAAACGATTTCTCTTTTTATATCCTCGCTGATTCTGTCAATATGAAATCCTGCCATAATTAATCCCTGTATTCCTCAACAATGTATGCCTGAAGAATATCTCCTGACTGAATATCGTCCCAACCGTCAAGGCTGATACCACATTCATAACCTGATGATACTTCCTTAACCTCATCCTTAAATCTCTTAAGGTTAGCAAGCTTAACATCGGCAATTTGCTTGCCGTTTCTGATAACTCTTACCTTACCGTCACGCTTGATGGTACCGCTTGTAACGAGTGAGCCTGCAATAGTGCCGGCAGAAGAAATTTTATAAACCTCTCTAACCTCGACCTCACCTGTGTCAACGTCACGATATTTAGGAGCTCTCATACCACGCATAGCTCTTTCGATATCCTCAATAGCATCATAAATAATATCGTATTGTTTAATTTCAACTCCGTCACGCTTAGCGTTATCGGCAGCAATTTGGTCAACGACGGTATTAAATGCAACAATAATAGCCTTTGAAGCCTCTGCAAGCATAACGTCGCTTTCGCTTACGGCGCCTACTGCACCGTGAACAATCTTAACATTAACCTCGTCGTTTTCAATCTTGAGAAGTGACTGCTTAACAGCCTCAACAGAACCTTGAACGTCAGCCTTAATGATAATGTTAAGTTCCTTCATCTCACCCTCTGAAATAGTGTCAAAGAGAGTATCAAGAGTAACTTTCTGGAATAGCTTAAATTCTTCTTCCTTAGCCTTAGCCTTTCTCTGCTCAACAAGTGCTCTTGCAAGCTTTTCATCAGATACTGCGTTAAACTCGTCGCCGCTCATAGGAGCAGAGTCAAGACCCATAATCTCAACAGGAACAGACGGACCTGCAGTTTCAATCGGCTTTCCGTGATAATCCGACATAGCACGAATTTTACCTACGGCAGTGCCTGCAACAACGATATCTCCTGCATTAAGAGTACCATTTTGAACAAGAAGGGTGGCAATAGGGCCACGTCCTTTATCAAGCTTAGCCTCAATAACAACGCCCTTTGCCTGCCTGTCAGGATTTGCCTTAAGTTCTGCCATTTCGGAAACGAGAAGAATGGTTTCAAGAAGCTTATCAATACCCATTTTGGTTTTAGCCGAAACAGGAACGCAAATAACGTCGCCGCCCCATTCCTCAGGAACAAGCTCATGCTCTGTAAGCTGCTGCATAACCTTGTCGGGATTTGCTCCCTCTTTATCCATTTTATTAATGGCAACAATAATTTCTACGCCTGCTGCCTTAGCGTGATTGATAGCTTCAACAGTTTGCGGCATAATACCGTCATCTGCCGCAACAACCAAAACTGCAATATCGGTTGCCATAGCGCCCCTTGCACGCATAGCAGTGAATGCGGCGTGACCCGGAGTATCAAGAAATGTAATTTTCTGACCGTCAACATCAACCTGATAAGCACCGATTGCCTGAGTGATGCCGCCTGCCTCGGTAGAGGTGACTTCTGTATTACGGATAGCATCAAGGATAGAGGTCTTACCGTGGTCAACGTGACCCATAACGCAAACTACAGGAGGTCTTGTAACTGCATTTTCATCATCTTCAACCTCTTCTTCGATAATTTGGTCCTCAATAGTAACAACTACTTCCTTTTCAACCTTTGCGCCAAGCTCTGTTGCAACAATTTCAGCAGTATCATAATCGATAACCTCGTTAACCGTTGCCATAACACCGAGACTCATAAGCTTTTTGATAACTTCTGTTGCAGTCATACGAAGAAGCTTTGCAAGGTCGCCGACCGTGATTTCCTCAGGAACGGTAATTTTAATCTGCTGCTTCTTTCTCTGCTCTGCAATACGGGCAAGACGCTGTGCCTCTGTTTCTTTCTTAGACTTAGCACGCATACCCTGTGGCTTTTTCTTTCTGTACTGCTTTGACTTCTGATTAAGCTTCTGCTTTTTCTGATAGTCGTTCATATTGTTTGCAGGCGCAATATCCTCATACTTTTGGTTGTACTTTTCAAGGTCAACATTATTTACACGTGTATCAACGTGCCTTGCTTCACCCTTAGTTCTTGCCTGCGGAGCTTGGTTAGCCTTTTTCTTAGCCTTTTCCTCTGCTCTTTTAGCCGCTTGCTCTGCCATTTGAAGAATAGCGGCTTGATTTTTATGCTTTTTATTTTCGTCCTTTTTTTCCTTGTTATCCTTAGAAACATTAGCGGACTCATTCTTTTTGTCATTTGTCTTTTTCTTATCTGATTTTTTGGCAGAATTAAAATAATTGTCAAGACTTTCAACGCTGTTGTCGGCTGTGAGCTTGTCAAACAAAATGTTAAGCTCGTTTTCCTCCAAAACGGTATTAGCCTTTTTTGCGGGACCGTCGCAATATTCACTGAGAATATTGATAATGTCCTTGTTATTCTTGCCGAAATCCTTTGCTACATCGGAAACTTTAAATTTAATAACCATTGGCATTTCCTCCTGTTAAATTTCAAGTAATTAATATATCCTACTGTTCGAGAAGAGAAATTATTTTTTTTGCGAAATTCTCATCGTCAACTGTAATTACTCCCGCTTTATATCCCACGCCGAAATAAATTTCATCAATAGTTACATCGGTTTTGATAACCTTAACCTTAAAATGATGAAGTTCAATCGTCTTTTCAAATTCTGAAATAAGACGAGGGGATACATCACTGCAAAAAAGCAATAACTTTGCTTTGTGCCCAAACAGTGCATGCTGCGCCATATCGTGCCCCATTGAAAGCCTGCCTGCACGCCTTGCAAGCCCGAGCATTGAAATAACCTTTTGATTAGGCATTTTCTATTTCTTCTTCCATCTTATTATATACCTCATCGTCTATCTGCATAGAAAAAGCTCTTTCAAAAGCTCTTTTCTTTCTTGCTTTCTTTAGACAATCGGCATTTTTGCAAACATATGCGCCTCTGCCGGCTTTTTTACCCGTAAGGTCAAGCGAAACCTCGCCTTCAGGGCTTTTAACTACTCTGACAAGCTCTCTCTTGTCAAACATTTCGCCGCATCCCGTGCACATACGCATAGGTATTTTTTTAGTTTTCATATTTACGCCGCCTTTCTTTCAAAATGCGAGGTAATTATTCTTCGGTTTCAGGCTCTTCATTGGTAAAAAATCCCGATTCAGGCTTGATATCGATTTTCCAACCCGTAAGCCTTGCTGCAAGACGAACATTCTGACCCTTATTGCCGATAGCAAGAGAAAGTTGGTCATCAGGAACGGTTGCACGGCAACTCTTAGCGTCCTCATCAAGAATTTCCACACCGCAAACCTCTGACGGAGCAAGTGCCGCAGAAACATACTGTGCCGGGTCGTCGTTATACTTAACGATATCTATTTTCTCACCGCCGAGTACATCAACGATATTTGAAACTCTCTGACCTCTTGGGCCGATACATGCGCCTACAGGGTCAACATCCTCATCTGTTGAATAAACGGCAATCTTAGTTCTTGAGCCTGCCTCACGTGAAACCGACTTAATCTCAATTGTGCCGTCATAAATTTCAGGAACCTCTTGCTCAAACAAACGGCGAACCATACCCGGATGAGTACGTGAAATCATAATACGAGGGCCTTTGCCCATTTCTTTCACGTCAACAACAAATACCTTAATATTTTCACCTACTGTGAAATGCTCTCCCGGTACCTGTTCCGTTTTAGGAAGAACAGCGGAGTTTTTACCCATATCAAGAGTAACATTGCCTGTGTCAGGGTCAATTCTGTCAACCTTGGCAGTAATAAGTTCCTGATTTTTAGACTTAAATTCTTCAATCATCTGTCCTCTTTCAGCCTCACGGATACCCTGACGGATAACATGCTTAGCTGTTTGAGCAACAATTCTGCCGAAATTCTTTGTTTTAAGCGGAATATCAACTGTGCCGCCGACTTTAGCGCTCTTTCTGATAAGCTGAGCCTGTTCGAGAGTGAGGTCTGTGTCCTCATCCTCAATTTCGTCAACAACATTTTTTCTTACATAAACCTTAATTTTCTGCTTTTCCGGGTCGATATCGCAATGAACGATATCCTTTCCGTTATAGTCGTGCTTAGCGGCTACAATAATTGCTGCTGAAATTTTTTCATAAAGATATTCGGCAGGAATACCTTTTTCAGCTTCAATAGCTTTTACTGCGTCAAAAAATTCTTTACTCATTTTCCTATCATCCTTTCGGTTAATTCATTTCTTTTTCAAAATCTTTTATATCAAAGTCATCAAGCTTAACGAATGATGTCTCTTTTTTGTTTACTTTAAGTTCTTCGCCGTCCTTAAGTTCAAGCGTAATTTCACCGTCAGAATAAGCCTTAAGCCTTCCGGCAAAATCCCTGACGTTATTAATAGGGCGAATAAGCCTTACCATAACATTTGAGCCGATATATTTTTCAAAGTGAGCGTCGGCGGTAAGCTCCCTTTCAACACCGGGAGAGCTGACCTCAAGAGTATAGCTTTGAGAAATCGGATCAGCCTCGTCGAGCGGCTTTGTAATTGCATGGGTTAAATCAACACAATCGTCAATTGAAATTCCGCCGTCCTTATCTATAAATATGCGAAGATACCAATCTGTACCCTCCTTGGCAAATCGAACGTCCCAAATTTCAAGACCGAGCTGATGTGCGTAAGGGGTAATAATTTCAGTTACCCTTGATACAGTATTTCCTTTTCCTGCCAAGAAAAAACCTCCTTACAATAATAAGAGAGCGGACCTCTTAGGTCCACTCTCATTGGAATTAATAAACTTACTGTCTATATAATAACATATAATTATAAAAAGTCAAGTGTTTTTTATTCTTACCTTTCAAGCATTTTTGCGACTATGACTGACATATCGTCTCTATGCTTTTCGTCGCTGTTTTCAAGTGCAATTTTGAGTATCGCCTTTGCTTTTTCGTTAGGGTCAAGCGCAGTGTCGAGGCGTAAAAACTTTTCAAGCCATTCATTTCCGACATCGGTTACTCCGTCGCTCATCATAATTATTTCATCATCGGTATTAAGTACGGTTGTTCTTTTTGCAAATTCAACCCCTCTCAAAATACCTGCCGGCATAGATGTCAGTTCGCATTTTGTAAGCCTGTCATCCTTTACTATGTATGAACGGGGAGCACCTGCCTTATAAAATTCACACTTACCGCTGAACAAATCAACTCTTACACAATCAAGTGTTGCAAGACTTTCCTCGTGACTCTTAACAAGAAGTGCACTGTTTACAACTTTTAAAGAAGAGTCAAAACCAAAACCTGCAGACAAAAGCTTTGACAAAAGACCGGCACCCATTGCGCCGTCCAAAGCCGCACGGCTTCCTTTTCCCATTCCGTCGCTGATAATGAAAACCATATGGCCTCTTGAATCATTTATAGTTTTTATCGTATCGCCGCACAAATTGCCCTCTGCGCAGTATTGAGCAAACCCGAAACTCATTTTGAAATTAGGCTTTTCCATAAATGAAAGCAATGTTCCT
>OGXO01000678.1_pt1 | contig 19460 bp, 10 predicted proteins | sample 1576321 | NCBI WGS metagenome assembly OGXO01 (sample SAMEA3541568, study PRJEB24748) | human gut metagenome | biome: human gut; feature: human-associated habitat; material: faeces | place: China | collected 2012 | reverse complement strand
CAACATGTGGAGCTGACTGTTACTAATAGGTCGAGGGCTTAATCTGGTTAATAACGGAGAAAAACAAATCGGATTTGTATGAAGTTTTGAAGGTACAAACCTTAATAATCCTCGATAGCTCAATGGTAGAGCACTCGGCTGTTAACCGAGTTGTTGTAGGTTCGAGCCCTACTCGGGGAGTTTTTTAGTATAATATATGGTGACATAGCCAAGTGGTAAGGCCCCGGTCTGCAACACCGTCATCGCCGGTTCAAATCCGGCTGTCACCTCTCTCAAAAGGACTACATCAGTTTATGATGTGGTCTTTCTTTTATATAATTTGCAAATAAAATATATTGTGAATTTATGTAATATTCGTAATATATGTTGTACACATTTCATTATTATTTAATTTTCTAAATTATTTTTCAGGATGTTACACTAAATTAATAAAGAGAAATATAAGCCTGATAAACAGAATTATATTTCTCTTTTTTAACAACTCTTATCCTTTTTTGAATAGTTGTAGTAGTATTATTATTCCTCTTCAGGATATTTCATACCCCATTCGGTTCTTATATCAGACATGATTTTCATAACATCATATGTATACTGACTGTGAATGAGGTTTTCTATTTCATCGGATGATGCAGAGTTTATGGCTTTTTCCATATCACATACTTCGTAATAAAGTGCATCTGATGTATCACCTGCATCAATTACTTCTTTATGACCATCCTCTGTGTATATAATAGTTGCCTGCATTCCTCTTGGATACTCAAAGATTTCCACATATGCCTTGTCAAAAGAGAGCGTAGCGCGTTTTGGCTGCTTTGAATGAAGAGATAATGTGACAGTTGCCATTTCCACTGCATCATTCATAAGCAGAATACCTGCCTGTTCATCAACACCGGTTGGTGCATATTTAACCTGTGACGATACTTGTGTTGGTGTTTCCTTGAAGAACCAGCGGATAAGAGAAAGTGAGTAAACTCCAATATCAAGCAATGCTCCTCCAGCAAGCTTACGACTGAAAAATCGGTTTGTCATATTGTAATCCTTGTAGCTTCCAAAATTGACCTGAATTAAATTTAGCCTGCCGAGTTGTCCACTTGCAATTATTTCGTTTAGCTTTTTATAAACAGGCATATGATATATAGTCATGGCTTCAGCAAGAATAACGTTATTTTCTTTGGCCAGTGAGACGGCTTCATCGAGCTCTGCGATATTTAAAGTAATAGATTTCTCACAAAGTACATGCTTTCCATTAGAAAGGGCTTTTCTTAGATAATTGATGTGAGTATTGTGTGGAGTGGAGATGTAAATGATATCCACATCAGGATCATAAAAGACGTCATCAATGTTGTCATATACCTTTGAAATGCCATATTTTTGTGCAAAAGCTACGGCCTTTTCATGAGTTCTGTTGGCAACTGAATAAAGAGTGCGTCCTTCCTTGGAGAGAGCATGCGCGAGCTCATTAGCTATTACGCCGCAGCCGAGTGTTGCCCAATTAAGCTGTTTCATGTGAAATCCTCCTTTTTAACTTAAAGTATTGTAGCTGTGATGGTACATAAATTATCTAAAATGATGTGAAATAACAAAATATAAACTCATTGATGATACCTTTTGACCCTTTAATCATAAAATATGTACCATAATGAACATATTCTAGCATGATGAATTATGAATTACAATGCATTTAGATTCAAAACAGTCAAAAACAGTCAAATTTGATAGTGACTAAATTAAAATTAGTTAATTTGAACTATATTTTAGATTATAAACTAGTAATAGAAAAGATACTAAAATTAGCAATTAGGTAAGTATTAATGATATATATGTTATATTCTGCACTAAAATCAATGTTGTATTTGCATATAGTGCACAATTTTAAAACTTGCTTTATATATTTTCAACAATTTTTAGTGTGATTATTTGTGAATATAAATGACGGATTATGATTGACAATGACGGATTATGAAAATATAATTATACTACAAGTTAAATGAATGTTGAAATGTTTAATACAGTAATTTGAAAATAAGCATTAAATAAATGGCTTATAAAATAAGTCTTTGAATAATTTGATAAACTGGGGTGATTAGATGCTGGCAGAAGATAGATGCAAAAAAATACTCGATATATTAGATTCGATGGGAAGTGTGACTGTTCAGCAGCTTATGGATGAGCTTGATACATCCGAGTCAACAATCAGACGTGATCTGGTTGCAATGGACAAGAAGGGTTATCTCACCAAGGTACATGGTGGTGCGATTGTAAATAATACGAATATCCATACTCAGGATGAGAAGGTTATCAACAGGCTTAAGCAGAATCGCAACGAAAAGGAACAGATTGCCAGATATGCGGCATCACTTATTGTGGATAATGATTTTGTTTATATAGATGCCGGTACTACAACAGCAGTCATGATTGATTATATTACTGCAAAGAATGTGGTTTTTGTTACAAACTCTCTGACTAATGCCAAGAGAATTTCCGATAGGGGATATACAGTATATATTCTGGGTGGCGAGTTCAAGTCTACTACCGAGGCTATTGTCGGAGATGAGGCCGTTGTGACGCTCGATAAATATAATTTTACGAAGGGCTTCTGGGGAACCAACGGAATTACTGTGAAGAATGGATTTACGACTCCGGAGATAAAGGAGGCCATGGTTAAAAAGAAATCCATGGAGAATAGCAAGGAGAAATACATTCTTGCGGATGACAGTAAGTTTTCACAGGTATCAAGCATCAAGTTTGCTGATTTTGAAGATGCTGTAATTATTACAAATGCACTAAGTAATGACAACTATAAGAAATACAAAAATATTAAGGAGGTCTAACATGATTTACACAGTTACTTTTAATCCATCATTAGATTATATTGTTGATGTAACAGATTTTAAGACAGGAGTAGTCAATAGAACGACTGGAGAGAAGATTTTTGCAGGTGGTAAGGGCATCAATGTTTCCATGGTTCTTAAGAATCTTGGAATGAGCAATACTTCACTTGGTTTTACAGCGGGTTTTACAGGAAATGAAATTAAAAGACTTCTAGCAAAAAAAGGTGTTGATACTGATTTTATAGAGGTGGAGGATGGTATTTCACGTATCAATGTGAAGCTTCGCTCAAATGAGGAATCCGAGATTAATGGTCAGGGACCGGTAATCACTGAGGATAACATTAAAAAGCTTTATGAGAAGCTAGACTGCTTAAAGGAGTCTGATGTGCTTGTGCTAGCAGGAAGTATTCCTGATGTTATGCCTTCATCAATGTATATGGATATTATGAAGCATCTTGAGGGCCGTGGAATAAATATCGTGGTTGATGCGACAAGAAATCTGCTCACAAACGTGCTTCCATATAAGCCGTTCCTCATTAAGCCAAACAATCATGAGCTCGGTGAGATATTCGGGGTTGAGATTACAGACAAGGACGATGTGATAAAGTATGCAAAGAAGCTTCAGGAGCAGGGCGCAAGAAACGTGCTTGTTTCAATGGCAGGCGACGGAGCAGTGCTTGTGACCGAGGATGGACAGGAGTTTAAGGCAAATGCACCTAAAGGAAAGCTCAAAAACTCTGTAGGAGCAGGTGATTCGATGGTAGCCGGATTTGTTTACGGATATCTCAAATCAAATGATTATAAGCAGGCATTTATTTATGGAGTATGTACAGGAAGTGCAAGTGCATTTTCTGAGGAGCTTGCTACAAAGCCTGAGGTTGAAGCGCTTATTGATAAATGGGAGAGTGCTTCCAATTAAACAACGGTATCAAAAAGGTTGATATAAATAATTAAATTAATACATTCTATTAGGAGGAATGATGTATGACAATCAGGGATTTATTGGCAGCTGAGAGTATCAATTTGAATGGTACGCCTGCCGGAAAAACCGAAGCATTGAATCAGTGTATTGATTTGATGGCAAAAAGTGGCAAAATAGCCGATGTGGAGAAGTATCGCAAGGGTGTTTTTGCAAGAGAGGAGGAAGGCACAACAGGAATTGGAATGGGTATAGCAATTCCTCATTGCAAGTCTGATGCTGTTACTAAAGCAGGTCTTGCGGCAATGGTTGTAAAGGATGGGGTTGACTTTGAATCACTCGATGGTACACCTGCAAAGATTATTTTCCTTATCGCTGCACCAAACACAGAGGATAATGTGCATCTTCAGGTGCTTAGCAAGCTCTCTGTTATGCTGATGGACGAGCAGTTTACAAATTCTCTTATCAATGCCGGTTCAGTTGATGAGTTTTTAAATATCATCGATAGCGCTGAAAAAGCAAAGGATGAGAAAGAGGCTGCCAAAGAGGCAAAGGCTAAAGAGCCTGTTGAGGTGAAGAAGGACGATGTATTTATCGTTGCAGTTACAGCCTGTCCTACAGGAATTGCCCATACTTATATGGCTGCTGAGGCTATCGAGAAAAAAGCCAAGGAGCTTGGATATCAGGTAAAGGTTGAGACAAGAGGCTCAGGCGGAGCCAAAAATGTGCTCACAGATGATGAGATTGCAAAGGCTGCAGGTGTTATAGTTGCCTGTGATACAAATGTACCTACAGATCGCTTTGACGGAAAGAAGGTTATTGAGTGTCAGGTTTCTGACGGAATCAATAAGGCAGAAGAGCTCATAAAGAGAATTGCTGCCGGTGATGCTCCTGTATTTAAGGCATCAGGTAAAAAGGAGGCTTCACATTCATCAGTTGGTGGAAAGGAGAGCGTTGGACATCAGATTTACAAGCACCTGATGAATGGTGTTTCACATATGCTTCCATTCGTAGTTGGTGGTGGTATTCTTATCGCAATCGCATTCCTTATCGATGGATTCAGTGTTGACCTTAATTCACTGCCGGCTGACCAGAGAGCAAATTTCGGTACTATTACACAGGCCGCAGCAATGTTTAAGGGAATCGGTGGAACAGCATTTGGATTTATGCTTCCAATTCTTGCAGGTTTTATCGCTATGAGTATTGCTGACCGTCCGGGTCTTGCAGTTGGTTTTGTAGGCGGTTCAATCGCAGCAAACGGTACATCAGGCTTCCTTGGAGCACTTGTAGCAGGTTTCGTTGCAGGATATATTGTGCTTCTCTTAAAGAAGGTATTTTCTAAACTTCCGGAGAGTCTTGATGGTATGAAGCCGGTTCTGCTTTATCCGCTGCTTGGTATATTCCTGGTAGGCGTTATAATGCAGTTTGTAGTTGAGCCTCCAATCGGAGCTTTAAATACAGCTATCAACAATGGTCTTAATGGACTTAACGGTGCAAGCGCAGTAGTGCTCGGAGTACTTCTCGGAGGAATGATGTCAGTAGATATGGGTGGCCCTGTAAACAAAGCCGCTTATGTATTTGGTACAGCTTCAATCGCTGCCGGAAACTACAATATTATGGCAGCAGTTATGATTGGCGGTATGGTTCCACCAATCGCAATCGCTCTTGCAACAATCTTCTTCAAGAACAAGTTCACAGCAGAGGAGAGAAAGGCAGGACCTACAAACTTTATCATGGGATTATCATTTATCACAGAGGGTGCAATCCCATTCGCAGCATCTGATCCGCTTCATGTCCTTCCGGCATGTGTAGTCGGTTCAGCAGTGGCAGGTGGACTTTCAATGGCATTTGGATGTACACTCATGGCACCTCACGGAGGAATCTTCGTAGTTCCTACAATCGGAAATCCGTTAATGTATCTTGTTGCATTAGTAATCGGATCTTTCATTGCATGTGGATTACTCGGATTACTCAAAAAGAAAGTAAGTGAATAAGCAATCCTCAATTATCATTTAATCCAACCTATAAACTAATCAACAAAGGCACTGCTTCGGCGGTGCCTTTGTTGTTATGTTGTGATATAAAAATTAAAAGTATAAACATTCTCTGAAATAACAGCCTCATGCCTTGACGAGTGAATTTTCCAAGCTTAAAGTAGTATTAGGATGAAATAGTAAGTCAAAAAAATCAATTATTTATGAGACTTAAATAAAAAAACAGTGAGGCATAAAATGGGCAAGGTTATAGGTATAGATTTAGGAACAACAAACAGCTGTGTGGCAGTATTGGAGAACAATCAGCCGGTAGTCATAACTAACAGCGAGGGTCAGAGAACAACTCCGTCTGTAGTGGCTTTTACAAAGAATGGAGAGCGACTGGTTGGCGAGGCTGCAAAGAGGCAGGCAGCAGTCAATGTGGACAGGACATTTTTCTCAATAAAGAGACAGATGGGAAGCGATTTCAGGGCAAAAGTGGACGGAAAGCTGTATTCAGCTCCTGAGATTTCTTCTATGATTCTCAGAAAGCTGAAAAAGGATGCAGAGGACTATATTGGTGAGGCAGTGACAGACGCCGTAATCACAGTTCCTGCATATTTTTCGGATGCGCAGAGGCAGGCAACTAAGGATGCAGGAAGGATTGCTGGGCTTAATGTGCTTCGAATCATAAATGAGCCAACCTCTGCGGCACTCGCATACGGACTGGACCACGGACAGCAGCAGAAAATTCTTGTCTACGACCTCGGAGGAGGAACCTTCGATGTGTCTGTTATCGAAATAGGGGACAATCTGATAGAGGTGCTTGCCACAGCCGGTGATAATCATCTGGGTGGAGATGATTTTGATGAGAGAATCACGAATTATCTTGTCACAGAGTTTTACAGACAGCAGAATGTGGATCTGAGAAAGGATAATACTGCTATGCAGCGTGTCAGGGAGGAGGCTGAGAAGGCAAAAAAGGTGCTTTCATCCTCATCCTCAACCACTATCAACCTGCCATTTATCACCACTGTAAAGGGACAGCCGGTCCACATGGAGATGAACCTCACAAGGGCTGAGTTTAATGAGATAACAAAGGATCTGGTGGAGAGAACTGCTATTCCTGTCAATCAGGCACTTTCAGATGCGGGAATTTCCGCAGCAGAGCTTGGAATGGTGCTGTTGGTAGGAGGCTCGACACGTGTGCCGGCTGTTGTTGAGGAGGTAAGAAGAATTACAGGAAAAGAGCCTTCACACAACCTAAATCCTGACGAGTGCGTGGCACTCGGTGCAGCAGTACAGGGTGGCAAGCTCGGTGGAGCAATTGTCGCAGGCAGCAGTGCGGCAGAGATTATACTGATGGATGTCACACCGCTTTCACTCGGAATTGAGACAGTTGGTGGTGTCTCAACTAAAATTATTGACAGAAATACGACTATTCCTACGAGATACAGCCAGATTTTTACAACTGCAGGAAGCTTCCAGACCTCTGTGGATATAAAGGTACTGCAGGGTGAGAGGCAGTTTGCAAGGGACAATAAGCTGATTGGAAACTTCAGGCTAAAGGGCATCAAGCCGGCTCCGGCAGGTGTGCCGCAGATAGAGGTGACATTTGATATAGATGCAAACGGCATTGTGCAGGTTTCTGCAAAGGACCTGGGCACAGGAAAGCATCAGGAGATTACGATTACCGCAAGCTCAAATTTGTCTGATTCTGAGATTGAGCAGGCTATCCGTGAGGCACAGGAGTATGAGGCAACAGACGGACAGAGAAAGGCTTATATTGATGCAAGAAGTGAGGCTGATACGCTTGTGCGCCAGGTGGAAAATGTCATGGCTGACAAGGAAAAAAGAAAGGCTATGGACAGCGCACAGAAAAAAAGTGTGAAATCATCGCTTTCGTATGTGAAGAAGCTTATTTCAAGGACAAAGCCCGGAAATGTGAGCGAAGAGCAGGCTGCCGAGATAAAGCATGCGGCAGATGAGCTGAGAAATGCGGCAGCGGGATTGATTTAATTATAAAGGGCTGTAATCAGTAGCTATTATTATTCATTTGGCTATTTACGAGAAGCGGATTTTCATATAAAATATGGGTAAGTGGTGAGTATTCATAACCACCCTGAATAGTTATAATGTTAATTTAAATCCGAGGAAATAGAAAATGAATGCGAACGATAAAACAGAAAAGGTACTAAGAGAAATTCATATCATGCTCTCAAAGGCGGAGCCGTATAAGCCGGAGCCGAGCAGGGTGATCATAAACAAGCAGCAAATGATAGATTTACTTGCTGAGCTGAATAAGTGTATATATGCAATACAGGATGAGTATGAGCTTACTGAACAGAGTCGCAATCACGCAGAGAGAGAGTTCAGAAAGAAGGGGGATCAGATAGTCTGGGATGCAAGCAGAAAGGCTGAGGATGTGTATGCAGCATCGGTTATCTATACGGATGAGGCGCTTTCAAGAGTGCGTGATATCATCAATGATACCAACGAGTCACTTGAAAAGCTGTGCAAGAATATGAAGGATAAGATTGCAGAGCAGGAGAAGATAGTTAAAACTAACCAGTATGAGCTCAAGGGACAGCTTCAGGATTTGTCCGATACGGAGAAGTATCTTAAGATTATCGATGACAGAAATAAGGAGATAGAACGTCAGAAAAATGCAGGTAAACCTGTAGAGGAGCGTACTATTGACAATGAAGAGAAGTCCATCTATGCAAACAGACAGACTGAAATCAAGGTAAATATGGATTATATCAGAAAACTGGGACTTGCTGAGGGCGAGGACCTGGGAGATGGTGTAGTGGGTGAAGTGAAGCTTGCAGACGATACACCTGATGCCGGATTAAATCATAGCAATGATAAGGATGAAGCCAAGGCTGCCGGCTCAAAATCGTCTGTTGATGAGGATTATAAGGCAATAAGCAGAAAAGCCGGCAATCCACCTGTTATCAACACAAAGGAAGGGAAGGAGCTCACAGACGGTATCCACAGAATGTGGCAGAGCATCACCGGAAATAAAGGGAAATGAAACACACCTATGTAATATAAAGCAGCAGTTCAAAACAGAACGGCTGCTTTTTGGCTTATATTTAAAAGTGGGTAATATTAAGCAGATTTTAAGAAAAACAAAGTGGATAATCTGATAAAATATAGCTGACTAACGGCAGGAGAAGGTTTCTGTTCAAAATTCATAGAAGGAGGATAATATGACAATATTAGTTTGTGATGACGACAAGGAAATAGTTGAGGCAATTGAGATTTACCTGATGCAGGAGGGCTACGACGTGGAGAAGGCTTACGACGGCATACAGGCGGTTGAAATTATGAAGAATAAAAAAATAGACCTCATGATAATAGATGTCATGATGCCAAAGCTCGACGGAATAAGAGCCACTTTGCAGATACGAAAGGAAAGCAGGGTGCCGATAATCATTCTATCGGCAAAGACAGAGGATGCTGACAAGATTTTAGGCCTCAATGTGGGAGCTGATGATTATGTCACAAAGCCTTTTAATCCGCTTGAGCTTGTGGCAAGGGTAAAGTCACAGCTTCGCAGATATACCACTCTGTCAAGCAATGATGCAGCCGGAGACAAGGTTTATGAAGCCGGAGGCCTTTTGGTAAATGATGATTTAAAAAAGGTGACTGTGGATGGCGAGGAGGTAAAGCTCACACCGATTGAGTACAATATTCTGCTTTTACTCCTTAAAAACAAGGGAAAGGTCTACTCAATAAATGAAATATATGAGAGTATATGGAACGAGGAGGCTATAGGCGCCGACAATACAGTTGCTGTGCACATCAGACATATCAGGGAAAAAATAGAGATAAATCCTAAGGAGCCGCGATATCTGAAGGTGGTCTGGGGAGTAGGCTATAAGATAGAGGACAACAAATGAAGCAGTATACGATAGGAAAAAAAGCAGCGGTCATAGTTTTACATCAGCTATGCATGATACTTATGGTGACAGGAGTGTTTGCCACAGGCTATGCATTCAGGCACGATGCGCATGGAAATATTGATATATATACACTAATATCGCTTGCGGGCCTGGTAGGCAGCTTTGTGAGCCTGGCATATATGGCAAACGTGGCAGGCAGAAAATCAGAGGATGATTACACAATATACTATTTACCGATTGACAAGGTATACTCTGATGTGATGCTAGTGATATTTACACTGCTCATGGTATTTATGGGAAAAGTGATTTCAGGCGTAAAAAACCAGCATTTTGACTATGCATCACTCATTATGACGGCCGGCACATTTACTTTTTTGTTTGATCTGGCTTTTATTATTTTATACCAGAGCATTGTAAGGAAGATAAAAGGCAATATACTTTACACACACAGCCTGATGTACAAGGGCTATGAGCTTTTGAAAAGAGTTATTGAGAAAAAGGATATCCACACACAAAAAAACAAAGAGATAATGCGCATACAGGAGGCACTTGAAGCTATCTCGGAAGGAGCGCTTGACACTACACTCAATGTCAATGAGTTTCATGGGCAGCAGAAAAAGGTGGCGGAGGCTGTCAACCATATACGCCAGGGTCTTATGAGCTCGGTAAATGAGAGCCTTAAAAATGAAAAACTAAAGGCAGACCTAATAACAAACGTATCACACGATATAAAGACACCTCTGACTTCAATAGTCAACTATGTTGACCTGCTTAAGAGGGAAAATCTGGAAAATGAAAATGCCAAATACTATATACATGTGCTGGAGGAAAAGTCACAGCGCTTAAAGCAGCTTACAGAGGATTTGGTAGAGACATCAAAGATTACCTCGGGAAATGTGAAGCTCAATATGCAAAAGCTTGATCTGGTTGAGCTTTTATACCAGACCGGAGGTGAATTCAATGAGCGATTTGAGTCGAGAAATCTGACAATAGTTACAAAAATTCCATCAGAACAGATATTTATCTATGCGGATGGGCGTCAGCTTTACCGCTCTATTGAAAATCTGTATACTAATGCCGCAAAATATGCACTGGAAAATACCAGAGTGTATGTAGAGCTTGAAAAGGCAGATAAAAAGGCAGTTTTTACAATAAAGAATGTGTCTAAGAACGAGCTTGACATAGTAAGCAACGGAAATGTAGACTTGACAGAGCGTTTTGTGAGGGGAGAGAGGTCGAGAACCACTGAAGGAAGTGGACTTGGACTTTCGATTGCAAAGAATCTGACCCATTTGATGGGAGGAAAATTCGAAATTAAGGTAGATGGTGATTTATTTATTGCCACAATTACCTATAATATTATATAATAGTAAATAAAAGAATTTTGAAATACACATACGGAGGTAGAATAAGTGAAATTATATGAAAATGGTGCTTACCTTTTAAACGGTAAGGAAGTAATAATTGATGGACCGGAGGCTCAGGCAGCTGTCAAAAGCAAGACCGGCATGGACATCGATAAACAGACAGCTAAGCAGGAGACAATTGCTTACGGTATTTTAAAGGAGCACAATACATCCGGCAATATGGACAAGCTTCAGATTAAGTTTGATAAGCTTACATCGCATGATATCACATTTGTAGGTATCATCCAGACAGCACGAGCTTCAGGACTTGAGAAATTCCCTATCCCGTATGTACTTACAAATTGTCACAACAGCCTTTGTGCAGTTGGTGGAACAATCAATGAGGATGACCACATGTTTGGTCTCACATGTGCAAAGAAGTACGGTGGAATCTATGTACCACCTCATCAGGCAGTTATCCATCAGTTTGCACGAGAGATGCTTGCCGGCGGCGGAAAAATGATACTTGGTTCTGATTCACATACACGTTATGGTGCACTTGGTACTATGGCAGTCGGCGAGGGTGGACCTGAGCTTGTTAAGCAGCTTCTTGAACAGACATATGATATTGATATGCCTGAGGTAGTAGGTATTTACCTGACAGGAGAGCCAATCAAGGGCGTTGGACCACAGGATGTCGCACTTGCAATTATCGGAGAGGTATTCGGAAACGGCTTCGTAAAGAACAAAGTTATGGAGTTTGTAGGACCGGGTGTGTCTAATCTGAGCGTTGACTTCCGTATAGGTGTCGATGTTATGACAACAGAGACTACATGTCTTTCTTCTATCTGGAGAACAGATGACCAGGTTAAGGAATTCTTTGAGATTCACGGTAGGGCTGAGGATCACAAGGAGCTTAATCCGGGTGAGGTGGCTTACTACGACAGATTTATTGAGATTGATTTAAGCCAGATCCGCCCAATGATAGCTATGCCATTCCACCCAAGCAATACCTATACTATCGATGAGCTCAATGCAAACCTCATGGATATTCTCGATGACTGTGAGAAGAGAGCTGAGGTAAGCTTTGACGGCAAGGTGAAGCTTGATTTAAAGAGTAAGGTAAGAGACGGAAAACTGTATGTAGACCAGGGAATCATCGCAGGCTGTGCAGGCGGTGGATTTGAGAATATCTGCGATGCGGCTGACATATTAAACGGACATTCAATCGGAGCAGACGAGTTTACACTGAGTGTTTACCCGGCATCTACTCCAATATACATGGAGCTTGTGAAAAACGGAGCTGTAGCAAAGCTTCTTGAGACAGGTGCAATCGTAAAGACTGCTTTCTGCGGACCTTGCTTTGGTGCAGGAGATACACCTGCCAACAACGCATTCTCTATCCGTCATTCAACAAGAAACTTCCCTAACAGAGAGGGTTCTAAGGTACAGAACGGACAGATCAGCTCAGTGGCACTCATGGATGCACGTTCAATCGCTGCAACAGCAGCAAACAAGGGCTTCCTTACATCAGCAGCGGATATTGATGTCAACTTTACAAAGCCAAAATATTTCTTTGACAAGACTATATATGAGAACCGTGTATTTGACAGCCATGGAGTGGCAGATCCTTCAGTTGAAATCCAGTTCGGACCAAACATCAAGGACTGGCCGGCAATGAGTGCGCTTCCTGAGAATATGCTCCTTAAGGTGGTTTCAGAGATTCATGATCCTGTTACTACAACAGATGAGCTCATTCCTTCAGGAGAGACATCTTCATATCGTTCAAACCCTCTTGGACTTGCAGAGTTTGCACTTTCAAGAAAGGATCCTGAGTATGTAGGCAGAGCAAAGGAAATCCAGAAGGCCCAGAAGGCTATAGAGAGTGGTGAGTGCGCAGGAAAGGCTGTTCCTGAGGTTGCTGAAATCATGGGAGTAGTAAAGAAAAAATTCCCTGAGGCAAGCCATGAGAATATGGGCTTTGGAAGCACAATTTTTGCTGTTAAGCCGGGTGACGGCTCAGCAAGAGAGCAGGCTGCCAGCTGCCAGAAGGTACTCGGAGGCTGGGCAAATATCGCAAACGAGTATGCCACAAAGAGATACCGTTCAAACCTTATCAACTGGGGAATGCTTCCATTCATCATCGATGAGGGAGAGCTTCCGTTCCACAACCTCGACTATATCTTCCTTCCGGGAATCAAGAAGGAAATCGAGGATGCAAAGACAGAGTTTGAGGCATATGTTGTCAAGGATGGTGAATTAAAGCCATTTACACTGAAGATGGGTGAGCTCACAGATGATGAAAGAGAGATAATATTAAAGGGATGTCTCATCAACTATAATCGTAAATAAGGAGAGTTTAATCCGATGGAAGAAACCGGAAAAGCTGGTAAAAAATCAAACATTGAGATAAATGCAGATAAGGGTGCGAAGCAGAATTCGCACCCGGGGCGTGAGGAATGGCCACATCTGATCAGAATAGGTGTCATGGTATTTGTCACGTTTGCAGTCAGTATACTGTTTTTCTTTGCACTGTACAGATTTGAGGGCTTTGCAGGCATATGGAGCAAGCTGCTTGCGGCAGCAATGCCTATTATAATGGGACTTGTGCTTGCATACCTGATGAATCCTGTCATGCTGTGGCTGGAAAGATGCTTTAAAAAGCTTCTTTCCAAAAAGATGAAAAGCGAAAGCAAGCTGCGAAAGGTTTCAAGAGCTCTTGCAATCACAGGCTCGGTTATTATTCTGGTAGCGATTATTTCGCTCCTCATTGCGGCTATTGTGCCTTCTGTCATAGCAAGTATATCAGGACTTATGAAGACACTGCCAAATGATGTTGCGGCATTCATCAACATGATAAAGAACGGCAATTTCGGGGACAGCAAAATTGCTGAGCTCGCGAGCACAGGTTTACAGAATGCAACCGACTACATTGAGGATTATGCCACAGAAAAGCTGATTCCTGAGGCACAGAAGTATGTTGCACAGATTACAACCGGTGTGATTTCGGTAGTCAGAGGCTTATTTAATTTTATTATCGGAATAATCGTGATGGTCTATGTGATGAGTATTCAGGAGACTCTCGCAGGACAGAGCAAAAAGATAATATATGCTGTCTGCAAGCCAAAGACAGGCAATATCATCATTGAGACGATCAGAAAGACAAATGAGATTTTTGGAGGCTTCATAAGCGGTAAGATTATAGATTCACTGATTATAGGTGTGATTGCATATTTCGGATGTCTGATTTTAAGGATTCCATCATCGGTGCTCGTTGCAGTGATTATCGGCGTCACAAATGTGATTCCGGTATTCGGACCGTTTATCGGTGCAATTCCATCGTTACTCATAGTAGTAATTCAGAGTCCGTGGCATGCGCTTTATCTTCTGATATTTATTGTCGTGCTGCAGCAGGTGGATGGCAATATAATAGGGCCTAAGATACTTGGCTCATCTACCGGTCTTTCGACCTTCTGGGTTATGTTTGCCATACTAATCGGCGGAGGAATGTTTGGTTTTCTTGGAATGTTACTTGGTGTTCCAACCTTTGCTGTGATATACTATATTGTGAAAAGAGTTGTTAATTATGCTCTCAGGAAAAAGAAGCTTCCTGAGGACACAAGGGATTATACAAAGACAACAGGCGTAGATACCAAAAATAATAAGCTTAAATACGAGTAGGTGAAATAAGTGGATAAATACGAATACAATCTCAAGCTGGATCAGATAAAAGCCCTAAGCGCCGAGGAGGGCTATATGAGCGCAGCAGAGATTGCGGATAGCATAAATTGGAACAAAATTAAAAATGTAAATACACTCGTTAAAATCGGCGAAATCTACGAGAAGGCCGAAAGATACCAGGATGCAAGGGACATACTTTTAATGGCCTATGACCGTTCACCAATCGGCAGGATGATTATATACAGACTGGCTGAGGTCGCCATCAAGATGGGTGATTATGATGCTGCTACAGAGTATTATGATGAGTTTGTTGAGATAGCGCCGCATGATGATATGAAGTATGTATTAAGATATGCCATCAAAAAAGGGCAGGGAGCTTCATTTGATGAGCTTATCACTATTCTTGAAGAGTACAAGGATGAAGAATACACTGAGGAGTGGGCATACGAGCTTGCATATCTATACCACAAGGCCGGAAAAGCCGATAAGTGTATAGATGCCTGCGATGAGCTCATTCTGTGGTTCGGAGACGGACCATATGTGGAGCGTGCGCTGGAGCTTAAGATGCTTTATCAGCCACTTACCAAGGCTCAGGAGGAAAAGTACAGACGATTCAAGGCAGAGAAGGAAAAGCCGGCTAAGATAAATGATGAGGCTGAGGTCACTGAGATAGGTGCCATGGAGATGGTAAAGGGCGGAGAGATAGTGCATGATGACGTAACTATCCCGCAGATTACTGTAAATCAGGAGAAGTTCAATACTGTAAATTTACAGCAGGAGATTGCCAAGGGTATGCAGCAGATCATGGAGGCCAAGGGCAAGAATGAAGTTGCTGATACGATGGATACCATCAAAAAGATAGTTGAGGATATTCCTTATCTCAAGCTCGAAAAGGAGCAGGAAGAGTATGTACAGCAGCCGGAAGAGACAGAGCATATCGCTACAGATGAAGAGATAGATGGTTCACTTAAGTTGAATTTCAAGGAGCTTTTGGGTGAAGACGCTGACGGACAGATGTCTATGGTCATGAGTGAAAAGACTCAGCTTGAGCATCAGATTACAGGACAGATGTCTATACAGGATGTGCTTGAAGAATGGGAAAAGACCAGACATGCGGCTGAAATTGCACTTAAAGAGGCTGAGCAGCAGAAGCTTGAGTCAGCTAAGGCAAGAGCACTTCAGGAGGCAGGAGACATCATGGAGAGACTAAATGATGTCATTCCAAAGCTGGATGCAGGTGTCACTCCGAAGGAACTTCTTGAGGAGGAGTATTTGAAGGTCCCGGTTGATATTATAGAGCAGAAAGCTGCCGTGAAGGAGCCTGAAGAAGAGCAGAAACCGGATATGCAGGAGCTTTATGCAGATGAGACTGTGGATGAAGTACAGGAGCCGCAGGAAGCATCGGAAGAGGCTATAGAAGAAGCACAGGAGTCGCAGGAAGCACCTGAAGAGGCTATAGACGAAGTGCAGGAGTCGCAGGAAGCACCTGAAGATGCTGCAGATGAAGTCAAGGAACCGGTTGGAGAGCCGGAGGATATAATTATGGCAGAGGAGTCTGAGAAAGACGAGATACTCATGCAGCCGACTACCATGATGCCTGAAATAACAGATGATATGTTAAATGTCGATGATGATACATCAGATGATGAGACTTCACAGGAGAAAGAAAACGTTTCTGAGAAGAGAGATTTTGATCATGTGACATCATTTATCGAGCAGGAAATAGCCAAGATGACAGCAAAGAATCCGGGACTGGAGAAGAAGCTGGATATGGCTAAGACAAGAAAAATGCCGGATATTTCATTGCCGGAGGATTTAGACAGCGAAGAAGATGACTCGAAATTGAAAGAAACAAAACATATAAAAGAGCTTACAAGCGAACAGAAAGCTATATTTTCATATTTCATACCGGTAAAGGGTATGGAGGATCAGATCTGCAAGGCATATAATGCAGTGCTTGATCATTTCAACAGGAAAGAAAACGCATCCACAGGCAACCTCATTATACAGGGAGAGCAGGGTTGCGGAAAGACAATGCTTGCTACAAGCTTTATAAAGGTATTACAAAAAGATGGTGAACAGCTTACAGGAAAGATGGGCAAGATTGATGCTGCCGCACTCAATAAAAAGGATGTGCAGCAGGTAGTCAGAAAGATAACAGGAGGCTGTCTCATCATAGAAAGAGCCGGTGATATCGACCGCAGCATAGCTGCCCAGCTATCATTTTTGATGGAGCATGATATTACAGGAACACTCTATATACTTGAGGATACATCAAAGGGTATAAAGAAGGCTCTCTCAATGGATGAGGGCTTTGCATCCAAGTTCACGGAAAAGATATCGGTTCCTATTTTTACAAATGATGAACTCGTATTGTTTGCCAAATCGTACTCTGCAGAGCTTGGGTACAAGATAGATGAGATGGCTATTCTGGCATTGCATAACAGAATCAGCAATATTGAGAGGATAGACCAGGCTACCACTCTGACAGAGGTCAAGGATATAATTGACGAGGCCATAGACAGGGAGGCTCACAGCGGACTTAAGAAGGCTATAAGTATTCTGACAGCCAGGCGATATACAGATGATGACCGAATTGTACTCAAAGAGGATCATTTCAGGGAAAAATAAATACTTATGGGGGGTATATATATGTGTAATTTTACAGCAATGGATTGTTACCTGTTTGGTCAGGCAACACACTATGATATCTACAAGAAGATGGGTGCTCACTTAGCTGAGCGTAAAGGAAAAAAAGGAGTGTGCTTTGACGTCTGGGCGCCACATGCGAGGGAAGTATACGTGTTTGGTGAGTTTAACGACTGGAATGAGACCAGTCATGAGATGAAGCGTGTAGAGCCGGAAACCATGGGAGTGTATGAGCTTTTTGTACCGGGAGCGCAAAAGGGTCAGATGTATAAGTTTATTATAGTCACTGAACAGGGTGATAAGCTGTACAAGGCGGATCCATACGCAAACTACGCAGAGCTTCGTCCGGGAACAGCGTCAATCATCACAGATATCGAGCACTTCACATGGACTGACAAAGAGTGGATGGATAAGAGAGCAGCAAAGTCAGATGCTGATGTATATTCTTCACCTATGGCTATATATGAGTGTCATCCGGGCTCATGGATGAGACATCCGGGCAGGGATGATGAGGGCTTTTATACATACAGGGAGCTTGCAAAATCACTCATATCCTATGTGAAAACTATGGGATATACACATATTGAGCTTATGGGTATTTCAGAGTATCCGTTTGATGGCTCATGGGGATATCAGGTGACAGGCTACTATGCACCTACATCGAGGTATGGAGAGCCTGAGGATTTTGCATACTTTGTTGATCAGTGCCATAAAAATAATATCGGAGTAATCCTCGACTGGGTACCTGCACATTTCCCAAAGGATGCGCATGGACTTGCCAATTTCGATGGAACAGCCACATATGAGTATGCAGACCCAAGAAAGGGAGAGCATCCCGACTGGGGCACAAAGATATTTGACTACGGTAAGAATGAAGTAAAGAACTTCCTTATCGGAAGTGCACTTATGTGGATAGAAAATTACCACGTAGACGGACTCCGTGTGGATGCAGTTGCGTCAATGCTTTATCTTGACTATGGAAAGAACGACGGACAGTGGGTGCCAAACAAGTTTGGAGGAAATAAGAACCTCGAGGCAGTAGAGTTTTTCAAGCATATCAATACACTCATACTTGGAAGAAATCACGGAACTGTAATGATAGCCGAAGAGTCTACCGCATGGCCAAAGGTAACAGGCAAGGTAGAGGAAGACGGACTGAACTTCAGCTACAAATGGAACATGGGATGGATGCATGACTTCCTTGATTATATGAAGCTGGATCCATATTTCCGTAAAAATAACCACAACAAGATGACATTTGCGATGAGCTATAATGAGAGTGAGAAATATATTCTGGTACTGTCACATGATGAGGTGGTACATCTGAAGTGTTCTATGCTCAACAAAATGCCGGGCTTAGAAGGGGATAAATTCAAGAACCTCATGGCAGGATATGCATTTATGATGGGACACTGTGGAAAGAAGCTTCTTTTCATGGGACAGGAGTTTGCACAGAAGCAGGAGTGGAGTGAGGAAAGAGAACTCGACTGGTATCTGCTTGAGAATCCGGAGCATAAAAAGATCCAGAACTGGGTAAAGGAGCTGCTTCACCTCTATAGGAGAAACCGCTGTCTGTATGAGCTGGATTCAAGCTGGGAAGGCTTTGAATGGATAAATGCAAACGATGCAGACAGAAGCATCTTCAGCTTTATCAGAAAGAGTAAGGATGGCAAGAATAATATGCTCTTTGTCATCAATTTCACACCGGTAGAGAGACCTGATTACAGAGTCGGAGTGCCAAAGCACAAGACATATCAGCTCGTTTTAGATAGTGAGGATCCTAAGTTTACCGGCAAAACGGTACAAGCGCCTGTAAAGAAGGCTGCAAAGGGCAGAGGCAAGGCAGCAAAACAGTCATATAAGAAGCTGGACTATAAGGCAGTCAAATCAGAGTGTGACGGCAGACCATTTTCATTTGCTTATCCACTTGCGCCTTACGGAGTTGCTGTATTTAAATACTAATATACCGGTAAATAGCAGGGTAAAGGACCGCGCCAATTTAAGGCGCGGTCTTTATTTTTGCGTATTATATGTCGATATATAAAAAAAGATAACTATTCAGAACCACAAAAGTACGAAGTAAGAATATCCATAAATAAAGGCTACGACGTCCTGCAATACTTCGAGATGATGAAAGAGGGCAAGGTCAA
>OGXO01000668.1_pt1 | contig 19630 bp, 18 predicted proteins | sample 1576321 | NCBI WGS metagenome assembly OGXO01 (sample SAMEA3541568, study PRJEB24748) | human gut metagenome | biome: human gut; feature: human-associated habitat; material: faeces | place: China | collected 2012 | reverse complement strand
GGTGAATGTGCCGCAGGGGGTCACATACGGTAGTAATGACGCTTTAGCGGTTCGTATATCTTCGGAGTTGCGTACTTGTTCGGTCAGGGCTTTGAGATTCTCGTTGCAAGTAATCATTTGGAAAACTTGTTCGATGGAGACTTCGCAGAAGGGGATAAGCGTGGGAGGAGTCATCAGTCGGCCTTGTTTGTCTTTGATAGGAGCGATAGGTGGCATGAAATAGGACATTCTGTAGTTGTTTGGCATCATTTTCTTTTTGTTTCAAGTTAAAATGTTTATTTTTGCAAAAAAATATGAGTGTGTTTCAAAACACGGGGTAAAATTAGTAAATGCAAAATAGACATCGTCCTGACATGTTGGGATGAAAGTGAAAATAATTAACCGTTACGGTGTAATTTTAACAATAAAAAAGAATGGAAAATGAAAAAGGTTTTTATGTAGCTTTAGGAGTTTACATAGGAGAGTTGCAAAAGCGTGCGAATTTGAAAAATGACGAAATATGGAAGAGCGTACACATCGGCCACTCTACTTTTAATGATTTAAAAAAGGGGCAAAACGCCCATTGAGTGATTACGTAAAAGTGGTGGAGTGCTGTCTGGATGCCTTCAATGAAGAGGAAGCCGGGGTTATCTGGGATGAATGGAGGAGAATGTATTTTCGATACAGGAGAAGAAAAGAGGAGGAGAGAGGAGAACGGTGAAAAAACAGATAAGGTAAAAGTGGCAGGCGGGAAAAAGTTTCCCGCCTGCGGTCTTTATGAATGGATTTTTTTGTAGCTTTGTGAAAAATAAGATTGATATGGAAGATTTGCAAAGATTATATCCTATCGGGATACAGACTTTCTTTAAGATACGTGAGGGGAATTTTCTCTATATTGACAAGACGGAATATGTGTACCGGATGACGCATTCGGCTTCCAGCTATCTGTTTCTAAGCCGTCCCCGACGTTTTGGAAAATCTTTGCTTACCAGTACCCTTCACTGTTATTTCGAGGGACGGAAGGATTTGTTTGAGGGACTGGCCATGGAGACATTGGAGAAGGAATGGATACAACACCCGGTGTTGCACTTCGACATGAGTACCGCTAAACATGTGGACAAGGAACAACTGAACGCGGAACTGGAATTGAAACTCATGGCTTATGAGGAGATTTATGGACGTGTAGAAGAGGAGCTGTATGTGAATCAGCGCTTGGAAGGACTTATAAAACGTGCTTATAAGCAGACCGGTAAAAAAGTGGTTGTCTTGATAGACGAATATGACGCTCCTCTGCTCGATGTGGTTCATGAAGAGAAGAATCTGCCACAGTTACGTAATGTGATGCGTAATTTTTATAGTCCGTTGAAGGCATGTGACCCTTATTTACGTTTTGTTTTTCTTACGGGTATAACCAAGTTTTCGCAACTTAGCGTGTTCAGTGAATTTAATAATATCACCAATGTGAGTATGCTGCCTGATTATGCTGCCATTTGCGGTATCACTGCTGAAGAACTCCGTACTCAAATGGTTCCCGATGTAGAGAGTCTGGCTACCCGGTTGGGAATCACTGCAGAGGAGATGTTGGACAGACTGAAGGAAAATTATGACGGTTATCATTTTTCGTGGCCGTCGCCCGACGTTTTCAATCCTTTCAGTTTGCTGAAGGCGATGGCTTTGGGAGAGATCGGCTCTTATTGGTTTGAGAGTGGTACACCCACTTATATCATAGAGATGCTGCGTAAATATGCTGTATTGCCATCAGAAATTGGTGGCGAGGAAGCGTCTCCCAGTGATTTTAACGTACCTTTAGAGTTGGCTACCAATTATATGCCGTTGCTTTATCAGGCTGGTTACCTTACGATAAAGGGTGCGGATTTGGAATTTGACGCATATATGCTTGATATTCCAAACAAAGAGGTGCGTGTCGGTCTGATGAAAAGCCTGATCCCATCTTATGTGAAGAGTGACAGTCATGAGGTGAACAGTGTGGTGCGTAATTTGGCGCGTAACATTGTGCGGGGAAATATGGACGAGGCTTTGGAGTTGCTTCAGGTTTTTCTTTCCACTGTGCCTTATTGTGACAACACGGATTATGAAGGACATTACCAGCAGATGCTATATGTGATATTCTCATTACTGGGCACTTATACCGATGTGGAGGTACGTACGCTGAAAGGACGAGTGGATATGGTACTTCGCACGAGGACTACTCTCTATCTGGTAGAACTGAAATTGAATCAAAGCGCGGAGGCTGCCATGAATCAGATTAACTTGCAGCAATATTCCGAGCGTTTTGCTCTTTGCGGGCTTCCGGTGGTAAAGGTCGCGATTAATTTTAGTGCGGAGATTCGGACGATAGCTGATTGGGTGATTTCAAGAGGAACGTATGCATAGTTGTATTTTGAAGTGAAAGTCTACTAACTACTTTTTGATATTTTTATTCGTTTATTCTGGCTATTTTTTATACATTTGCATCGCTAAATATTAAAATATGGATTTTTCATATATAAATTTTCTTCAAAAGGTTGCAAAGATGGTTGCTCCATCAGGAAACGAAAAAGAAGTACTTGATTTGTGGAGTAATGAAATTTCAGCCTATGTGTCTGATACATACTCTACGTCTTTAGGTAATGTAGTTGCCGTAAAACATGGAACATGTGATTGTAGAAAAAAAATTATGCTTACAGCACATGCAGATGAAATAGGCCTTATAATTACATATATTGATAATGATGGTTTTCTATATTTTAATGAAATAGGTGGAATTGATACAAATTTACTTCCTGGCAAGGTGGTTAGCATTAAAGGTATTAATGGCTTAATTGATGGCGTTATAGGTGTTAAACCTATTCACCTTCAAGAAAGAGGGAATAACAAACAAAATCTCTCTCCAGAAGATTTGTGGATTGATATTAATGTGAAAGATAAGGAAGAAGCACTGGAACTTGTACAAATAGGTTGTGTGGCTACGTTGACTTCTGATTTTCTAGTAAGAGGATCCAGAATAACAGGAAAAGCCATGGATAATAGGTGTTCTTTGGCGGTCCTTCTTGCTGTTGCAAGAAGTCTTTATAATGTAAGTGTAGATAATGATATTTATTATGTCGCTACAGTTCAGGAGGAAATAAGGGCCAGAGGAGCTCAAACTGCAGCTTTTCATATTAATCCTGATATGTGTATTGTCGTAGACGTAACTCATGCTACAGATTATCCATCAATGTCTCCGGTTAAGGATGGAGATATTAAATTAGGAAATGGTGGTGTTATTGCTGTGGGACCCAATATGGATAATTCTATTTCTAGGAAATTGGTTTTTACAAGTGAAGAAAAAAAAATTAAATATCAGTTAGAGGCTATTGCCGGACCTACTGGAACCGATGCTAATACAATTCAAATTTCTAAAGAAGGAATACCTACGGGGCTTGTGAGTATTCCTTGCAGATATATGCATTCTCCTGTAGAAATTGTAGATGAGGAAGATTTAAAAATGACAACTAAATTACTTACTGAATTTATATTGGCTTTTAATGGATGAATTATTATATTTTTTAATTTTTAAAATAGATAAATATGAAAAAGAAAATTTCATTTAGTTGGACAGAGAAAAAAATCTCTGATGCAGAACGTGTTGGTGCAATGTATTGCTTCAAACGTTGTGATGTTAACCAGAATTAATGCTGGTAAAAAATAGTCAGATGTCCTATTATGATAGGGCATCTGTTTTGTATTATATACCTTTATTATAGGCTTTAGGATGAACGGAGAACTTGATTTTGATGATATATTGTATTTCCCGGAGGAAATAGTGACAGAAAAAATAGCAAATGATATTTTGGTAATATCTGTAACTACTGCCAATTGGATTGTACTAAAAAATAAAATCCAACTCTCTCTCTTGAATAAACTCAGAGAGGGTTTGATGATAGGGCAGGTCGTTGAAGAAATTGAATCAGAAGAAGAAATGGCTTCTTTTAAATCTTTGCTGGCAGCTATTTTCGCTAGAAAATTCGCAGGTGTAGGTGTTTTACCGACTAAAGAGTATCTTGAGGGGTATAAGATGCTGAATATTTACATAACGAATGCCTGTAACTTAAGGTGTAAGCATTGTTTTATGAGATCAGGCACCAAGTTGAAATCAGAATTGAGTTTGGAAAATTGGATTGGTATTTTATCTGATTTTAAAGTTTCCGGTGGAGAGAATGTTACTTTTTCTGGCGGTGAGCCATTGATGTTTAAAGGTTTTGCAAATATTTTAAAACATGCCCATGATATAGGGCTTAAAGTGACTGTGCTTTCAAATGGTCTACTTTGGACTGAAAATATGATTGAAGAACTTGCGCCTTTTATTGACGAGATTCAGTTTAGTATTGATGGTGTGAATGAAAGAACAAATGCTGTTGTAAGGGGGGAAGGAAATTTTGATGTTGTGGTGGAGACTGTAGTGAAATTTTCTAATTTGGGAGTAAAGACATCAGTATCTACAACGTTTACTTATGAGAATTTGGAAGACGATACGGATGTTAGATATAAGGAGCTTGTAGTTGCTGTTAGAAGGCGTACATCCAATGAGGTGTTTTTTAAACTTAGTAAAAAGTTGTTGCCTGGACGTAATGTGAATATTTCCTCAGAAGAAAACGAAAAATATTCCAAACGCATAAAAGGAATAGAATCTTTTGTGGATAAAAATGCTGATTATGAAAATTTCATAGCCGGACATTCACCTAATCTGATAGCAAAAAACTGTGGACTTGGTGGAATGTCAATAAATGCTGATGGTTCTGTGTATTTTTGCAACCGCATTTATGAGGTGGAAAGCTATGGTAATGTGTTGGAACATCCCATTTCATATTTTATGGAAAAAGGAAAAGAAATTCATGAGGAGACTTCTGTAGATAATGTGGAACCATGTTCGAGGTGTTTTTTGCGATATATTTGTGATGGTGGATGTCGTATAGATGATTTTGATTTTTCCGGTAAACTGAAGAATACTGTGAAGCCTTATAGGCAGATAACTTGCACGGATGAAAAAAAACATAAGTTGATGAAAAGAATGATAGATAGTTTTGATTATTTTTACGACTTTGACTCATGAAATTCCGGCTTGTTTGTATCATTAAAAAAGACTCTTTAGATAAAGGTGTAGATATAGAGGTTTGTTTGGAAACAGGTTCCAAGACTCTTTCACCTTTTCAGAGAAAGGTTACAATAGATGATTTGCTTAAATCGGAGGGGTTTGCCTCTGATACACTTTGTCAACTATTGTTTCAAACAGGTCAAAATAGACAGCCATTTGGTTTTTCGCCTGAACAGGTGAGTTGTAAGATACTTAGACAAGCCATAAATAGTCATCCATGGTTGTATGTAAAATCTGGTGGGAAAGGAAGCTCTTTGAAACGGGTTGCTTCTTTGTCTGGTTACTTACCTTTTGGAAAAAGACTTAATTTTCAGGAAGGGTCTTTGATGGGAGGAGAATTGTATGTCTCTAATATCAAGGTTTGGTGGAAAAATTTAAAAGTGCGATTGAGGTATGAAGGTGCTACTTCTCTCTTTCCTGCACAATATGTCGATATTCCTTTTGAGACGGATGATAACCGGTGGATGCTCAGATGTGAGAAAAAAGAATGTGAATTATTGTCTCTGCTGGGTTCCTCTTTGGATTATGAACGTAGTATTCTTCGTATTAAAGAGGATAATTTTGATATGTTGAAGTCGCTAATGTGCAGAGGATGGAAGTTACTTGTTCCTCAAGGGACGGATTCACATGTACCTGTGTATTTGAAATCCAATAAATCGGGCATTGAATGGTTCTCTACAGGAAGTGCTGGTAGTGATGATGATGGCGTTGCGGAGAAAATACTTGAGGCTTATCTGTTCAGTCGTAATTATGCAGAGTGTGACGGAAATATAAATTTATTCAGTAGACAAAAGATTACATCTTTACCACCTGAAGTTGTGACTGGAACATTGGTTAAGGATTTAGATGCCGAGAAACTTTATTTGCCTTTGCCTGTCTTGACCAATGATGAATTGAATAAAATACATACTGTTGTACTCCAGAAGATTAATGCTAAACTTAAGCCTTATCAGATGGAGGGCGTGATTTGGCTTGCCAAAATGAGAAAAAAAGGAACAGGGTGTTTGCTAGCCGATGATATGGGACTCGGAAAGACTCTTCAGGTATTAGTGCATCTTGCTATTTTAGAAGACGGTAAGAAGAAACATTTGGTAATTTGCCCTGCATCCCTCACTGCAAATTGGGAAAATGAAATAAACAAGTTTGCTCCACAGCTTTCTTCCAGGATTGAGATTGCTTCCTACGAAGCTGTTCGTATACATACAGAAAAATTTTCTTGTAATAAATATGACACTATTATAGTGGATGAAGGTCAGTTGATAAAAAATGATAATACCCAGCGGCATAAAGCTATTGGTGAACTGATGTGTGATCATATGATAATACTTAGTGGTACTCCCATTGAAAATTCTGTGGATGAAATATGGTCGCAATTCAAGCTTTTGATTCCTGAAATGGAAATTGTTTTTAATAAAATCAAAACATTTAATGTACAGGGGGATGACAAAAGATGGGTGGAACTTTCAAAGTTGTTTCTGTCGCCATTTATTTTGCGTCGAACAAAGGATGAAGTGCTAAAAAATCTACCTCGTAAGTTAGAGAAAAATATTTTTATTGAGTTGAGTGAGGAAGAGCTTTCAGTGTATAAGGCTATAAGGAGTATTTTTATAAAAGCGATTGAAACGGGAATTAGCGGTAGAATAAATAGCATTGCTTTAGAGGGATTGTTGCGATTAAGGCAATGTTGTGTAAGTCTTAATTTATTGCCAAAGAGCCTTACTCATAAAGAATATGTGAAATCTACAAAAATTGAACTTGCAGTTAAGATGATAAAGGATTTTATTGCTGAAGGGCATCAGATCTTGGTGTTTTCACAGTTTACATCTGCTTTAAATGAATTGGAAAAAAGGTTGACACAAGATTCTGTCAAGCTTTTATTATTAACCGGGAACACACGTAACAGACAAGTATTGGTAGATTCTTTTCAGGATGATGATAAAAATAAGGTTTTCTTGATCAGTCTTAAGGCTGGAGGCACAGGGCTCAACCTTACTGCAGCCGACAGAGTTATTCTGTTGGATGATTGGTGGAATCCGGCTGTTGAGAATCAGGCTTTTGCACGTGCACATCGAATAGGACAACATAATACTGTAGAGGTGTATCGTTTAGTCTGCCGTAATACAGTAGAAGAGAAGATTTTGGAATTACATAAGAATAAAAAAGAAATGTCGGATTTGTTTAATGCCGTAGGCGATAAGCTATCCGTGGAACAAATTAGAAAACTACTTAATTGATTAAATCGGTATTATGGAACATCTTAGTAATGCTTTGAGAGCGTTGTTTGCAGAACAGGATGGAGACAATGTGCTTTATAAAGCAGGTTTATTGAAAAAGAATAATAAATATACTTCTGATGAATGTATAAATCTAGATACGGAACTTAAGGAATCGCATGTGATGAGTCTTTTGAAAAAGACGAATGTTTATAATACGCTTGATCAACAGGCTATTGTTTGTCAGGTGATTACGTCTCAGTGGATGAAACCAAATTGTGATTGTAAGGAATTGAAGTTTTTTGATGATTCTATATATAATGTGTTGCTACACTTTGGATGTAAAACTCTCTTTTTGAAGGATAACGAACCTACTTGTCATTATTCTAGGCTTTTACGTTGGCATCTGATGACAAGTTTGCTAGGAGAGGATTTGTTTACTACCTCTTATGTGGCAGCGTATGATATAAATAATGGTCTTCAGAGAAAATACTTTGATTGGTCTGCTTTTATAGATCATAATAATAAAGAACTGAATGCGGTATTAAGTCGTCCTATAGCTGATCTTCACATGCATCTTAAAGGGTCATCCTATAATTTTGATCTTAGTTGGTTGTCGGTGGTGAATAATATTGACCGAATGAGGAAGAAGTTTGATGATGTATATCAAAAACGTAAGATTGATGAATGGGATCCGGAATTTTATTATAAAATGTATAGAGCCAGTGTGATACGCTTATATTTGGCAAGTAGAACAGGATTGATATCTAAAGAAGTGACTTGTTCCCAGTTGATGTCATTGCTAAATCCTTTGAGTATGAAGGAAATGGAGACGTTGAAAGGAGAACTTGAAAAAAATGATTATGAATTACCTACATTCAGGTCTATTATAAAGGCTATAAAGATAAGAAACAATGACGATTCAAATATTTCACCTTATCAAAACGTTGATTATATTAAGATAGCTCATTATACTAAAGAGACAATTAATAGTATCTTGGCTCCTGAAAGAGAACTAATGTACAGAGTGTTCTGTCTTATTATGACAGAATGTGGGGATTATCAAACAATCAGCACATTATTTTATGCATATCTGTCATATAAATCAACTTTTAGGCAGTCTATCGTACAACTTAATTCAGCAGTTGGCTTCCATAATTTTTCAGAGTATGAGGGGCTTAAAGACAGTTTTATTGAAGATGATTATAAAAAATATTTATATCAAGCAGCTATAGAACCGTTCTTGAGAAATGGACAAGAAAGATATTTGGAAACTAGAATTGTGCCTGCTGATACTTCTGAGAAGATTTCCCAAAAAATAAAAGAAATCTATGCTTGCATCCAAGAGGGAGAAATGAAAACTCAATTTAATATTATCTTTCATTTTATTAAAAAACGAGATAATCGCGAGGAAAAGAGATACAGGCATTTTCTGATAAGAGAAGAAATAAAGAAACAAGCTTTTGCTATCTATAATTTTAGAAATGATGAAAGAAATTGGGGGGAGAACCCATTGGCCGGATGTGTTGTCGGTATAGATGCGGCGAATTCAGAAATATACTGTCGGCCGGAAGTTTTTGCCCCGGCTTTCAGATTTCTTAGAAATCATAAAATAGTAAATGGTTTCGAACAGAGACCCAATGATTTGAATATAACATTCCATGTTGGAGAAGACTTTTTTGATGTAGCAGATGGATTGAGAGCTGTGGAGGAAGCTATGATTTTCTTGAATCTACGTAATGGTGACCGATTAGGGCATTGTTTAGCTTTAGGGACAGATGTTCGCAAATATTACGAAATGAGATATCATACTATTTGTTCTACAAAGCAGGTATTATTAGATAATATGGCATGGCTACATCATAAATGTAAAAAATTAGTAGGGTATACTCCTTTATGTTATTATTTGGAAAGTACTTTTCATGATTTATTCTTAGAGATTTTTGGAGATGAAAAATATAAAGATGGAAAGTTTAATTATGATAGAGTCTTTGATGCAGAGGATAATCTAAAAGCCATGAATAATATTCAGGATTATTATTTATCATGGTTATTGAGAGGGAATTCTCCTACTTTTGCTTCAGATGAGAGTATTGTTCCTACTTCTGATATAGAAAAGGAATGGTTGAATGTATCAGTGAATCATCATTTAGGGGCAGAATTGGCTAGGAATAATAATAATGCGCTTGAGATTCATGAGCAATATCATAATGACAGAGTTGTAAATAAAGGGAGTGACGCTAAAACCTTTACTATAAGGGAGGAATATAGAGATGATTTTTATTCATTGATTGAAACCATACAGGAACATCTGCTTTGTAAAATTGAGAAAAAAAGGATTTCGATAGAATGTAATCCTTCTTCAAATTATAAAATAGGTGAGATGATGAGGTATGACGGACATCCTATAACTAAGTTTTTCAATCGTGGGTTGTCTACTCCATATCCATCACACGATATTGCTGTATCAATAAATACTGATGATCAGGGTGTCTTTTCTACGTCTTTGGAACGTGAATATTCTTTGATTGCACTTGCTATGGAGAGGTATCAGCCGGAAGGCTACAAAAATTCACCAAGGCAAATTATTGAATGGTTGGATAAAATCCGTGAAATGTCTGTAGAACAACAATTTTCTAATATCAAAATAAAATGTAATGATTATGGGAATATTTTTTAAAGAGTTTAATGTAGATAAAACTTTGGAAAGGGGAGCTTTTAAAGTTTGGAATGAAATTGAGGTGGGTAAAGAGGTCTTTTTAGAATTAAAAAGCGAGAATAAGGATGAGGATACTGTTTTGGTTAAAGTGGAAAAAAAAGTGGAAATTCTGGAAGGGGTTGTAGATTTAGAAGAAGTAGCAAAAGGAATAAAAGGAACTGTAAAAGTAGAAAAGTCTGAAAGAACGGTCGGGAATGAAAAAATAGTATTTGGAGAACTTCCTGAAAAAGAAAGTAAGGTGATTAGTGATCTTCTTAAACAGGGATGGGGTCAAATCTTTGAAGCTTTTATTTGTAAAAAAGACAAGGATGCTCCATTGTATGACCAGCGTATAAGTATAGCTGTTTATATAAAAGAAAATAAAGAAGTCATAGCAAAGTAAACAAAGTATTACTGTATGCATCATAGTATAGAAAGAAAAATGATTCGTTCTTTTGTTTATCTTGATATATTATTGTTCCTTTGTAGTTAAAGAGTATTGTTATCACTTTAATAATTGTAGAAGAAATATGAGTAGTAAGATATACCCCATCGGCATACAGAACTTTGAAAAAATCCGGAAAGACGGCTATTTCTATATTGATAAGACTGCTTTGATTTATCAGATGGTGAAGACAGGCAGTTATTATTTCCTGAGTCGTCCCCGTCGTTTTGGGAAAAGTCTGTTGATATCTACGCTTGAAGCGTATTTCTTGGGCAAGAAAGAGCTTTTTGAGGGCTTGGCCATTGAAAAGCTGGAAAAGGATTGGACGGTATATCCTATTTTTCATATGGACTTGAATACGGAGAAGTATGATACGAGGGAGAGCCTGGATAGTATATTGAATTTCACATTGGAGAAATGGGAACAGCAATATGGCACTGCCCCGTCGGAAAAAACTTTTGCATTGCGTTTTCGCGGCCTTATTGAACGGGCTTACAAGCAAACCGGGCAACGGGTTGTCATTCTGATTGATGAATATGATAAGCCCATGTTACAAGCAATAGGTAACGAGGAGCTTCAGAAGGAATTCCGTAATACCATGAAAGCTTTTTATAGTGTGCTGAAGACCATGGATGGTTGTATTCAATTTGCATTTTTGACGGGAGTGACGAAATTCGGTAAGGTAAGCGTGTTCAGCGATTTAAATAATCTCGATGACATCTCAATGCGGAAGCAATACGTGGATATTTGCGGAGTTTCTGAAAAAGAATTGCATGATAATCTGGAAATTGAACTGCATGAACTGGCGGATGCAAAGGAGCTGACTTATGGTGGACTGTGCAATAGATTGAGGGAGTACTATGATGGCTATCATTTTACATACAATTCTATCGGAATATATAATCCGTTCAGCTTGCTTAATACTTTTAAATACAAAGAGTTCGGTAGTTATTGGTTTGAAACGGGAACTCCTACTTATCTAGTGGAGTTGCTGAAAAAACATCATTATGACTTGGGACGTATGGCGCATGAGGAAACGAGTGCCGCTGTATTGAACAGTATTGATTCGACATCGGACAATCCCATTCCGGTCATTTATCAGAGCGGTTATCTCACTATCAAAGGGTATGACGAAGAATTTGGAATTTATAGTTTAGGCTTCCCTAATCGCGAAGTAGAGGAAGGATTTATTAAATTTTTGCTTCCCTTTTATGCGAACACCAATGCGGTAGAGTCGGAGTTTGAAATACAGAAGTTTGTTCGTGAAATACGTATCGGAGATTATGATTCTTTTTTTCGTCGTCTCCGGAGTTTCTTTGCTGATACTCCTTATGAGCTTATCCGTGATTTGGAATTGCATTATCAGAATGTACTTTTTATAGTCTTTAAACTGGTCGGATTTTATGTGGAGGCGGAATACCACACAAGTGAAGGACGTATCGACTTAGTTCTGCAAACTGATAAGTTTGTTTATGTGATAGAATTCAAACTTGACGGGACAGCGGAAGATGCCTTACGACAAATCAATGAAAAACATTATGCATTTCCTTTTGAGGCCGACGGCAATCGCCGATTATTTAAAATAGGAGTGAACTTTGACGCGAAAATGCGGAATATTGAGAGGTGGATAGTGGAATAGTGGTGAAATAACGATAGAAAATCCCGGCTGAATAAATAAAACGGCCGGGATTTTTTGTTTAGGATGTCTATTTGCCATTCTTGAAAAATATCAAATGGTAGCTATATCTTTTCCGTGTGCGATAACGAAAACGCAAAAAATAACAATTTATTATGTAGAAAAAGTTGGGGGAATGCTTCGTAGTTCACAAATAATGATTAAATTTGCCGCGATTTGTAATGCGGAGTTTGCAAAATGACGAATAATACTATAAAGCATCTAGGTATTGTGGAAAACATACAAGGTTCTCATCTGTCGGTGAGGATTGTCCAGACATCGGCTTGCGCGGCTTGTAGCGCAAAGGGGCATTGTTCCTCGGCGGATAGTAAGGACAAAATCATAGATATTATAGATACCGCGGCTTCTTCCTATCAGGTGGGAGAGAAGGTGATGGTGGTCGGCGAAACGTCGATGGGCATGATGGCAGTGGTATTGGCTTTCGTACTTCCTTTCGTACTTCTTATATTTTCATTGTTTCTTTTGATGGCGTGGATAGAGAATGAGTTGTATGCAGCACTTCTTTCTCTGGCTGTCCTTATACCTTATTATTTCGTTTTGTGGCTCAATAAAACGCGACTCAAACAACAATTTTCATTTACTATAAAACCAATAAATAACTAAAAACATTATGAATTTGATTCTGATTGCAGTGATTTCATTGGGAGCTATAGCGCTCGTGCTGGCCGCTATTCTTTATGTGGCTTCCAAGAAATTTGCCGTGTATGAAGACCCGCGGATTGCCCAGGTGGGAGAAGTGCTTCCCCAGGCTAATTGTGGTGGATGTGGCTATCCCGGTTGTAGCGGATTTGCCGACGCTTGCGTCAAAGCCGGTTCGCTGGATGGTAAATTCTGCCCCGTAGGTGGACAACCTGTCATGGCACAAATTGCTGATATCCTCGGATTTGCAGCCGGTGAAGCTGAACCGATGGTAGCAGTGGTAAGATGTAACGGAACGTGTGCCAATCGTCCGCGTACCAACCAATATGATGGTGCGAAGAGTTGTGCTATTGCCGCTTCGCTGTATGGTGGGGAAACGGGATGTAGTTACGGATGTCTGGGGTGTGGTGACTGTGTGGCTGCTTGTCAGTTCGATGCCATCCACATGAATCCTGAAACGGGGCTCCCGGAAGTGGATGAAGCGAAATGTACCGCTTGTGGCGCTTGTGTGAAGGCTTGTCCGAAGGCGATCATCGAAATCCGTCCGCAAGGAAAGAAGTCACGTCGCGTGTATGTCTCTTGTGTGAATAAAGACAAGGGAGCTGTGGCACGTAAGGCTTGTACAGTGAGCTGTATCGGCTGTGGCAAGTGTGTGAAGACTTGTCCGTTCGAGGCTATTACGCTGGAAAACAACTTGGCTTATATTGATCCGAACAAGTGTAAATCTTGCCGGAAATGTGTGGAAGTTTGTCCGCAGAATAGCATTATCGAGTTGAATTTCCCGCCGCGGAAACCAAAAGAAGAAGCTCCGGCCGCTCCGAACCCGGCTGCAAAAGTGGAAACTCCTGCTCCGAAGGCTACAGAAGCTCCGAAAGTAACAGAATAATAACAGAAAAAAATACAGAACTGTATGTTAAAGACATTTTCAATTGGTGGAGTTCATCCACACGAAAATAAATTGTCGGCACATCAACCTATTATCACAGCGGAAGTTCCTGCAAAGGCTGTTATTTTGCTGGGGCAGCACATCGGTGCGCCTGCAAAACCGATTGTAGCGAAAGGGGATGTGGTAAAGGTAGGCACACGGATTGCCGAACCTGCCGGCTTTGTTTCGGCAGCAATTCACTCTTCGGTCAGTGGTAAAGTGGCGAAGATTGATACCATAGTCGATGCCAGCGGTTATGCGAAACCTGCCATTTTCATTGATGTGGAAGGCGACGAATGGGAAGAAACAATCGACCGTAGCACCACACTGGTGAAAGAGTGCGAACTTTCCGCAGAAGAGATCGTGAAGAAGATTGCCGATGCCGGAATCGTAGGTCTGGGCGGTGCTTGTTTCCCTACGCAGGTGAAACTTTGTCCTCCTCCTTCTTTCAAGGCTGAATGTGTGATTATCAATGCCGTAGAGTGTGAACCTTACCTGACTGCCGACCATCAGCTGATGCTGGAACACGCGGAAGAAATCATGGTGGGTGTTTCTATCTTGATGAAAGCGGTGAAAGTGAACAAGGCATTTATCGGAATCGAAAATAATAAGCCTGATGCTATCGAACTGATGACCAAAGTAGCTTCCAGCTATGCAGGTATCGAAGTAGTGCCCTTGAAGGTGAAATATCCGCAAGGAGGTGAAAAGCAGCTGATCGACGCGATCACCAAACGTCAGGTGGCGAGCGGTGCATTGCCTATCTCTACGGGAGCAGTCGTGCAGAACGTGGGAACAGCGTTTGCCGTTTATGAAGCTGTACAGAAAAATAAGCCGTTGTTCGAACGTGTGATTACTGTGACAGGAAAGTCGGTTGCGAAACCTTCCAACTTCCTGGCTCGTATCGGTACACCGATGAAACAGTTGATTGACGCTTGCGGTGGTCTGCCCGAAGATACGGGTAAGGTGATCGGTGGTGGTCCGATGATGGGTAAGGCGCTCGTAAATATCGAGGTTCCTACTGCGAAGGGCAGTTCCGGTATCCTGATTATGAATCAGAAGGAAGCCAAACGCGGCGAAGCTCAAACCTGTATCCGTTGCGCGAAGTGCGTGAGTGCCTGTCCGATGGGACTGGAACCGTACTTGCTCGGAGCTTTGTCCGAAAACGGAGATTTTGAAACAATGGAAAAAGAAAGAATCATGGATTGTATCGAGTGCGGCTCTTGCCAGTTCACTTGTCCTGCCAACCGTCCGTTGCTCGACTACTGTCGTCTGGGCAAAGGCAAAGTTGGTGCTATGATTCGTGCACGTCAAGCTAAAAAATAACGAATATGGAAAATAAATTAATCGTATCACTATCGCCCCACGTTCATGGCGGAGACAGCGTACAGAAAAATATGTATGGCGTGCTGATCGCACTGATTCCGGCTTTTCTGGTGTCTCTCTATTTCTTCGGACTGGGTGCCCTGATTGTCACGGCTACTTCCGTTGCAGCTTGTTTGTTCTTCGAATGGGCGATCGGGAAATATTTAATGAAGAAACCTACCACTACCATCTGCGACGGCTCTGCCATCATCACAGGTGTGTTGCTGGCATTCAACTTACCGTCTAATCTCCCTATCTGGATTATCATTCTGGGTGCACTGTTTGCTATCGGTGTAGGCAAAATGTCTTTCGGCGGATTAGGCTGCAATCCTTTTAATCCGGCACTGGCAGGACGTGTGTTCCTGTTGCTTTCTTTCCCGGTGCAGATGACGACCTGGCCGGCTGTAGAAAGTCAGATAGTGACACCTACTCCCGTAGTGACTTATATGGATAAAGCGGCTACTGATTCTACCGATGCAATTTCTGGAGCCACTCCATTGGCTTTGATGAAAGTGGTCGCTAAGAGTGACGCCGAGATCTCAAAAGCGGAAAAAGAACTTGCTACTCTTCAGGAAGAAGCCTTGAAGCCAAATGCTGATCTGACTAAAATTGATAAAGAGACAACTAAATTGACTCAAAAAATAGAAGCGGCAAAAGTAACTATCGAAAAAGCAAAAACTGATATGCCTTCCTGGGTCGAACTGCTGGTGGGACAGAATGCCGGTTCTTTAGGTGAAATCTCCGGCATTGCCTTATTGCTGGGGCTGGCTTATATGTTGTGGAGGAAAATTATCACATGGCATATACCTTTGTCTATATTCGCCACCGTATTTGTGTTCTCGGGAATATTGCATTTAGCCAATCCGCAAGGATATGCTAACCCGGAAATGCATCTGTTGACCGGAGGTTTGTTGCTGGGTGCCATTTTTATGGCAACCGATTATGTGACTTCTCCGATGAGCAAGAAAGGAATGTTGATTTATGGTGTTTGCATCGGTTTACTTACTGTAATCATCCGTACATTCGGTGCATATCCTGAAGGTATGTCGTTCGCCATTTTGATTATGAATGCGTTTACTCCGCTGATTAATACCTATTGTAAACCAAAACGCTTTGGGGAGGTAGCGAAGAAGAAATGAAAAAGTTACAATCATCATTGAAAAATATGTTGCTGGTGCTTACGGGTGTAACTGCTGTTTCCGTAGCATTGCTGGCTTATGTGAACGAATTGACTAAAGGGCCTATTGCTGAGGCGAACGCCAAGACGTTGAATGAAGCCTTGAAAAAGGTTCTTCCTGAATTTACAAACAATCCGGTAGCGGATAGCGATACCATTTTCAGCGAAAAAGATGGTAAGAAAATAGTTGATTTCATTATCTATCCGGCTAAGGATGGTGAGAATACGGTAGGAACAGCTGTCGAATCAAAATGGGCAGGATTTGGCGGAGAACTGAAAGTACTCGTCGGTTTTGACTCGGAAGGTAAAATCTATAATTACTCTCTGCTGGCACATACAGAAACTCCGGGTTTGGGTTCGAAAGCAGATAAGTGGTTTGGCGCTTACGATCCCGCTAAAGAAGAGAAAGGCGTATCTCACGAACAAGATAAAAAATCTATTTTGGGACTGAATCCGGGAACTACTCCGCTGTCTGTCAGCAAAGATGGTGGTCCGATAGATGCTATCACTGCTTCAACCATTACTTCACGTGCTTTCCTGAATGCTGTCAATGCAGCTTATCAGGCTTATAAGGCCGAAGGTGGAGAGGTGGACGGAGTGACTAGTGCTTCTCAAATTACATCTTCTCAAAAGGCTACAGGTGCAGACTCTGATGCTGCTACGGGAGCTACGATAAAAGTTGAACTTACTGATTCGGTCAGTGCTAAATAAGAAAGGAGACAGATATGAATAACTTTAAAGTAATGATGAACGGGATTGTCAAAGAGAATCCTACGTTTGTACTCCTGCTCGGTATGTGTCCTACATTGGGTACGACTTCGTCGGCCATCAATGGTATGGGTATGGGACTGGCTACCATGTTCGTTTTGATCTGCTCGAATGTGGTGATCTCTTTAATCAAGAACCTGATTCCGGATATGGTGCGTATCCCGTCGTTTATCGTGGTGATCGCATCTTTCGTAACCTTGCTTCAAATGGTGATGCAGGCATACGTGCCGGGACTGTACGCTACGCTCGGACTTTTCATCCCGTTGATTGTAGTGAACTGTATTGTGTTGGGACGTGCCGAAGCATTCGCCGCCAAGAATAACGCAGTTGCTTCTATGTTCGACGGTATCGGCATGGGACTTGGTTTCACCATTGCCCTGACATTGCTGGGTGCTGTCCGTGAATTTCTGGGAACCGGTAAGATTTTCGATCTGACCATCATGCCGGAAGAATATGGAATGTTGGTATTTGTATTGGCTCCAGGTGCTTTCATCGCTTTGGGATACCTCATTGCGCTGATTAACAGTTTCAAGAAAGCCTAATTCAATTAAATAAGAAAAGAATATGGAATATATATTGATATTTATTTCGGCAATCTTTGTAAACAACATCGTGTTGTCGCAGTTCTTGGGTATCTGTCCGTTCCTGGGCGTATCTAAGAAAGTAGAGACTGCGATGGGTATGAGCGCTGCGGTTGCTTTCGTGTTGACCATCGCTACCATCGTTACTTTCCTGATTCAGAAATTTGTGTTGGATGTCTTCGGGCTGGGATATTTGCAGACCATTACGTTCATTCTGGTCATTGCCGGATTGGTGCAAATGGTGGAAATCATTCTGAAAAAAGTATCGCCTGCTCTGTATCAGGCTTTGGGCGTGTTCTTGCCTTTGATTACAACCAACTGTTGTATTCTTGGTGTGGCTATCCTGGTGATTCAGAAAGACTACGACCTGCTGACAGGTGTTGTGTACGCGTTTTCTACGGCCATCGGTTTCGGTCTGGCACTGGTGCTTTTTGCCGGATTGCGCGAGCAGATGAGCCTTGTGAAAGTACCTAAAGGAATGCAAGGCACTCCGATTGCCTTGATTACCGCCGGTTTGCTTGCTATGGCATTCATGGGATTCTCCGGCGTGGTGTAAGGATTTACAGTTGATAATTAAATAGGGGATTGGAAGCTCTGCTGTATGGCGACATACAGCTTTGAGTTTCCAATTCTTTTTTATACCTGATTGCCACCAAATCGTACCTAAATTACTTTTCAGCAAATAAAATTGTGGCAAATTATTGCTATTCCATTTTATTTCCATACATTTGTAACTCAAACAATGATAAGCCGAGAAACTAACCATTTTTATAAAGTATATGAAAGAAAGAATTTTAGTAACAGGCGGGACAGGATACATAGGGTCTCATACTGTTGTAGAACTACAAAACAGTGGATATGAAGTAATCATCATCGATAATTTATCAAATTCAAGTGCTGACGTTGTTGACAATATAGAGAAAGTTTCCGGTATTCGCCCAGTTTTTGAAAAGCTGGATTGCCTGGACTTTGCCGGTCTTGATGCAGTATTTACAAAATATAAAGGAATTAAGGCGATCATTCACTTTGCAGCGAGCAAAGCAGTAGGAGAATCGGTACAGAAACCGTTGCTTTACTACCGTAATAACCTGGTTTCTTTGATTAACCTTCTCGAACTGATGCCAAAACATGGAGTAGAAGGTATTGTGTTCTCTTCTTCCTGTACAGTATATGGCCAGCCGGATGAATTGCCGGTGACAGAAAAGGCTCCGATTAAGAAAGCGGAATCGCCATACGGAAATACGAAACAGATCAATGAAGAGATTATTCGTGATACGGTAGCTTCAGGTGCTCCGATCAATGCGATTATGCTGCGCTATTTCAATCCGATTGGTGCGCATCCTACGGCATTGCTGGGTGAACTGCCTAATGGGGTTCCTCAAAACCTGATTCCATATCTGACCCAAACCGCCATCGGTCTCCGTGAGAAACTAAGTGTGTTTGGTGATGATTATGATACACCGGACGGTTCTTGTATCCGTGACTTTATCAATGTTGTTGACTTGGCTAAAGCCCACGTGATTGCTATCCGTCGTATCTTGGAAAAGACACAAAAAGAAAAAGTAGAAGTGTTCAATATCGGTACAGGACGTGGCGTTTCTGTATTGGAATTAATAAATGGCTTTGAAAAAGCCACCGGCGTAAAATTGAATTATCAGATTGTCGGACGTCGTGCAGGCGACATTGAAAAAGTTTGGGCGAATCCGGATTTCGCAAACCAGGAACTGGGTTGGAAGGCTGTAGAAACTTTGGAAGATACTTTACGTTCTGCATGGAACTGGCAGCTGAAACTCCGTGAAAGAGGGATTCAATAAAAGAGATTTGTTTTAAAATAAACATAAAAGATTAAACAAATCGTGCATGCGATTTGTTTATTTGATGCTAATCGACCTGAAGCTGTTTATGAGTATGCGAATATACGTAAATAGTACTTATGCCTCCCCGGCATAGACAGGAAAGATTGCATAGTAGTTTTGTCGTGTTTTATTTTGTGTTTGTGTTGTGACGGTACTA
>OGXO01000667.1_pt1 | contig 19662 bp, 19 predicted proteins | sample 1576321 | NCBI WGS metagenome assembly OGXO01 (sample SAMEA3541568, study PRJEB24748) | human gut metagenome | biome: human gut; feature: human-associated habitat; material: faeces | place: China | collected 2012 | reverse complement strand
GGGTGTTGCGGGGGATCACCGTATCGTCGATACGCACGGCTTCCAGCAGCCGCAGCTGTACCGTGCTTCCGGCACGTATGACCTGTGTCTGAGCTACGCAGGCTTTGACGGTCGGAATATCGGCATGCGCAACGCCACCTGCCGCCGTGAGAAATCCCAAGTTGCGCTCGACAGCGAAATCCGCCCGCGGATCGAGCGTCGAGGCTTCGACCTCACCCTCCCGAACGGGCCGCATGACCGACAGGCGCGAATCCTTCCGCTGCTTCGTCGGCCCGGCCTCTTCGTCCGCGGCCGTTCCGCCGCCGAGATACTTCCGTGCGAGCTTGTACTGCTCCTCGGCCAGTTCCAGCGGATCGGGCTGCTGCCGCTCGGCGTCGAGCTGGGATTGCAGGGCCGCGACCTGCTCTTTCAGTGCTTCGACCTCGGTATTGCCGCAAGAAGGGGCCGGGGTGTAGAAAGCCGCCATTCCACCCGATATCCTCCGGTAGGCAGCATCCGATTCGTCGATCGCCGTCGGTGCTGCCGGAGCTATAGCATCCGCCATTTCCCCGGTCACAGGCAAGCGGTCGTCCATAACATCACCCAACGATTGTAGTTTCTCGCGCCGCTGCTGCTCGTACTGCTCCTGTTCGTAGATCTTGCGTTTGTCCGTTTCCGCCGGCTTTACCGTCGCTTCCGGAATCGTAACATTGTATCCGCCCGCTCCCGCCTGCTGCGGAGCCGGTTTCGGGGTGAACAGGTACCATAGGAAAATGCCGCACAGCAGTGTCATCACCGTCACGACGCCGGCGAACTTAAGTTGCCGGAGGTGCTGCGGTGTGAGAAATTGCGACAGTTTTTCAACTGCTCCGTTATCGCTCCTGCGTGTCATCTTCACTCGTGTTTAGAGGTAACAGGCTCCTTTCCGGCAGTAGTGGCTGCCGGAGGTGTTCGACGGCGGGAATCGACGTCTCCCGACTCCGCATTCCACCGAACAGAATCATCAGGGCGACCGCCGCATAGACGAGCAGCAGCACAGTAACCAGCCCGAGCCGCTGGCGCGGCGTAAGACGTTTCATGCGGGCCTTCAGCCACGCTTCGGCCCGCGTCTGTAAATCCTTAGCGCTCATAACTTCCGAGGTCTTTGTTTTCGAGAATGCGCAGATCTTCGATCAGGAATCCCTGCGGGTTGTTGTCCGAGCGTACGGCATTTCGCAGGCGGCATGTCGTGACGAGCGTCCGCTCCGTGACGTTGCTTTCACGGACGATCTTCTGCCGTGCGAAGGTCTCGATAGCATAGGGATAGCAGTCGAAATCGCAGCGGATACTGTCCACGACGACATTCTGCGATACGTTCGAGGCGATGATGCGGTTGAAATATCCCTTCTCTGCGAGGTTCTGGTAATAGGCGATGGCGCTTCCGTCCGCAAGGTACAGCGCCCTGCGGACATTGCCTTCGATGGCCTCGCGGTCGGGAGAGAGGGTGAAGAAGAGCTCGTGGAAGCGCCGCACGTGTTCGCGGGCTTCGACGGGACGGTTCTGGGCCATATCCTGCGAGAGAGCCAATATCAGCGACTTGCCCTGATCCAGTACGTAGATCTTCTGCCGCTGGGCTTCCGCGAAGCGGTAGGATGTCCACACTGCCGCCACCGAGATCAGCGTGCAGGCTCCCAGAAAGAGCATGCTGAAGAGCCGCAGGTGGCGAAAGGACGATTCTATATTCTTCAATGTTTTGAATTCCATATTTTATTACGTTTTATCGTTTCTTCAAAGCCCCTTTTATACGGCCTCCGACATTTCCGACCGCCGCTCCGGCGACTCCGGCAGCGCCCATCGCCACGGCACGTCCTGCGCCTGCGACTTTATCGCCGTAACTTCCGGCGCCTCCGGCCTGAATGATCCACGACGCAACGGTCGGCACGCAGAAATATCCGACGATTCCGATAATCATAAAAATGCAATAGACCGTATTGCTTCCGTCGGGTATGAACGTCGGGTCTTGCAGTCGTTCGATGTCCTGCTGGAGCATTAGAATCTGGATGCGCGAAAGGATCGCACCGAACAGGTCGCTGACGGGCAGCCACAAATAGATGCAGATATAGCGTGCCAGCCAAGACGCCAGCGTATTGTGAAAGCCGTCGTACACGGAGAAGGCGAAGGCCACGGGCCCCAGCAACGCCAGAACGATCAGGAAAAACGTCCGCACGGTGTCGATGGTCAGCGATGCCGCCTGGAAGAGTGTTTCCAGAAACGTCCGGAATGCCTCACGGACTTTCTGACCGAATTGATACCCGGCTCGCTCGGCATACATCCCGGCAATCGCCATGAGGTCTTTAGGCTTCCAGCCCAATTCGTCAAGCCGTTTGTCGAACTCTTCATTACTGATAAGATAGGCTTTTTCCGGATCGCGGAGCATCGCCTGACGCTGCAATTCATCCTTCTGTGTCTGATATTTTTCCAGATCGAACGCCTGTCGATCGACCAAATGCGATGTGGCATTGCTGATGGGCGATAGCAGGCCGTTCAAAGGCCCCAGTACGAGGGTCGGGAAAGCCATGATGCACAGCCCCAGCACAAAGGGCCGCAGCAGCGGGAATACCTCGATCGGCTCCGCGGCGGCGAGGGATTTCCAGACCCGGTATGCGATGAAAAACAAGGCGCCCAATCCGGCGAGTCCTTTGGCAATGCCCATCATATCGCTGCACAACGGCAACATATCGGCGTACAACGAGCGGAGAATCTGATGCAGGTTCGTCCACTCTACGGCTAATGGCATCGTCATAGGTTACCAATATCGGTCGTTATGGCCGCCGTACAAGGCCCGCACACGCTCCGAATCCCCGCGCTGACGGCTGCGCAGGAACGACACGGAGATATTCTTGCGCGTATAATATTCCGTAAGATTGCGGTATTCGAGCATCTCGTAATAGATCCTGTCGATAATATCCAGCCGCTCCTTGTCGGTCATCGAAAGCCCCGACGGAGTGATGATCTGCTTCAGGTCGTTCAACAGGTCGGCACTCGCCGACAGCAGCTTCGTATAGCCTGCGGCCATTGCCGTGAGTTCCTCGGCCGAGTAGTTCGTATCGTCGAGCATTGACCGGAAGTTCGAGATGTATATATCGGAGATGTCGCCCACGAGCAGCATCGTCTGCTGCACACGACGGGCGCTTTTGACGAGGTTATGCACCGACCGCAGCGCGTCGTAATATTTTTTCGACTGCTCGTAAATCTTTACCGTCTGCTGAAAACTCTGAAGCAGCGTACTTCCGTTCCGGGATGCTTCGACGACCTGCTTGGTGGAATTCACGATACCCTGCGCCAGATTCGAGGGGTCGCTCACCACCCACTGCGCCCGAAGCGGATGACCTGCCAGCAGCATCGCTGCCAGCAGGCCGAAGCCTATTCGCCGTCCCATCGCACCGGAGCCTGAAGGATTACTTCCGTCCCTATACGCTGCGGCCGGTCGTCGCGGACGAAAAGCCCGAAACATCCGATATGCAGAATATCGTTGGTCGTGTGATGAACGACGCATCCGCCGGTTTGCCCGTACAAGACATGGAGCCACAGACCGTCATCGCGTTTGAGAATGACCATGTCCCGCACGGGACGCTCGCCGCAGAAAAGCGTCGCGGCATATCCCGGAGCCGTTTTGCGGATCGTGATCCGCTCTCCGTATTCGTTCTTTCAGCAGCCGCAGATACGGTCGTCGGCAACCTCGGATTGCAACTCCCGGATGGTCTGTTTCAGCGACTCGATCTCTTCCTGCGCCCGGCGCAGCCGTTCGTCTCGCTCGGCGAGTTCTTTTTTGGATATGAACATGATTTTCGGTTTTTAGGTTAATGATCTTCATTGCGTTTTCGCTCGGCCAACTGGCGTATGGCCAGCTCGATATTGCCGCCGAGCTTCTCCGTGAGACGTTGCAACTCCAGTTTTTCAGTCTCTTCGGTGGTATAGCAGAGGTATTCCTCAAGACTCGTTTCGGTAGCATAGACAGCAGAGTGCACGCCTCCGAGTCCGATCCACACCTCTTTGTAGCGGCGCATGGGGTCATTGGCCCGATTGATCGACAACACCTGATTGCGTTCCTTATCACTCAATCCCAACAACTCCTGAATCTCGTCGAACTTGTTAGCATACTTACGCATGTCCAAAAGGATGCGGCAGTCGCAGTTGGCGATGACGCTCTCCTTGAGGACGGGCGACGACAGCAGGTCGTCCAACTCCTGCGTTACGCACATACACTCGCCGAAATACTTGCGGCAGGTTTTATGTAGGCTAAGCACCCGGCGCCTTACCGTATTTCTACGGCAGGTTTCCAAGAACTCGCCCCCGAACCGGACTTACACCTCTCGGCGTATCCGGCTCTCCACTAATTTTTTTTCAGTCTAAACTTTTCCCAGATGCCGCAGCCTGTGGCAACTCGGACACAACGCAATGGTCTTGCGTTTTCGGGCTGACATGAGCCGTTTCCAACTCTCTTTCCCTTTCAGGTCTTTGAGGTTGCGGACATGGTGCATAATCAGCTTGCCCGTTGCCCCACACAATTCGCATTTTTCCGCTTTGAGCCTGTCCGTCAAATTGGTTCGGCTCACGTCTGCAATAGAGTACGGTTCGATGTCGCAGCTTCCGTTGAACGCCGTTGTCCGGCGTTTGAAACTTGTCTTGTAAAAGGTTCGGGACTTGATTACCCCTTGCTGCTCGTACTTTACGGTGAACAGTTTGTTGAGACGGTACTTTTTGTTGATTTTTCGTACCGTGCTCCTATATTTGCCCGCAAATGTTTTATACATGCTGTACTCCATGATATATCTGAAGTTGTGCAGTACGACGCAGTTGTTGGCGATCAGGTAATAGTTGCAAAATCCCACTGTTTCCCGATTGTATCGGTCGAGGATTTCAAGATCGTCGTTGAATATCAATCCTGAACGGCATTTGGGTTTCCAAATCTCTTTCCCGTTGCGGAGCTTGATTTCCATAGCTCCGTATTCCAGAAGTTTGTCCCGCAGCGTTGCCATGCTGACATTCAGCCGGACACGCTTGCCGTAGGTGCGTCGCAGACGTCCTTGCACATCCCGTCGTTGATGATTGTTCCGTGTTACCGTAATCTCATATCCGAGAAATTTCGCCGATTTACCCGTATGGGTTATCAGCGTCTTTTCTTCGGACAGTTCGAGGGCGAGGCTTTCGGATAGGAATGATTTAATATCCTCCTTTATCCGCAGTGCATCCTCTTTGCTGCCGATTACACCCAGAATAAAATCGTCGGCGTAACGGATGTATTTGAGCCTGCGGTAACTTCCGTCCATTTCATCTCCGCTTGGAAATGCTGCACGTTCCTGTTCGATGGCTTTGAGTCTTGCGACCAAAGCCGCCTTCTCAGTCCCGTCTTTTACCTTTTTCAGTTTCCGCACAGTCCGTTTTCGTTCATTGGCCAAATCGTTGCTCTCTTTGCCCGGCCTGCGTTTGGTTCCCATGTCGAAATGTCGGATATACTCTTTCACGTACTTGTCTAATTTATCGAGGTATATATTCGCCAGAATCGGGCTGACGATACCTCCCTGCGGCATTCCGCTGTAAGTGTTGTGAAACGTCCAATCCTCGACGTATCCCGCTTTCAGGAATTTCCGTATCAGACGGATAAAACGGTCATCTGAAATGCGCTCCCGCAGGATTCCGACAAGTACATCATGGTCAATGTTGTCGAAGAACCCTTTGATGTCGCCCTCGATAAACCATTTCGCCCCGCTGAACGTCTTTTGAATATGAAGTAATGCTGTGTGACAGCTCCGTTTAGGTCGGAAACCGTGCGAGGTGGTCTCAAAATGTCCCTCGTAAATGGCTTCCAGAATCATGCGGACTACCTCCTGCACCAGCTTGTCTTCAAAAGCCGGTATTCCCAGAGGGCGCGTTTTCCCGTTTTTCTTCGGGATATGCACCCTCCGCGACGGGTGAGGCTGATAACTTTCGTCTTTCAACGAGGCTATCAGCGTTTCGATCCGGGCAAGGCTCATCTCGTCGATACTGCGACCGTCGGAGCCTTTGGTCGTACTGCCTCCGTTCGATGCGATCTTTTGGTAGGCAACATAGAACAACTCTTCGTTGAACAGAATCCGGTAAAGGCGTTCGAACTTGTAGCTCGAATCCTTACTGTGTTCGTTCAGACTGTTTAATACTCTTTCCGGACTTCTCATAATGTCTCTCACATTATCCATTAAATTGTATTAAAGAAAATTAGCTGCCTCCCTTCGCCATGTGCAGGGCGTTACCCTGCCCGGACTACTACGGAGGCTCCGTTACCGTGCCGGATATTCAGAGGTCTGCACCTCATAGCCTTACGGCGTTCCGGTTTAGGTAATCCCCGTTTACTTACTTAGTAACTGTTGGCATGATGGATTGTCGGATGCGATTTCCGTCCTTTACCATTTATCATGGTTGCTCTGCGGCAAGTTCTTGCTTGCGTCCGTACCTATACACCGGAGCAGTACCGCAGTATGACGATTTCAGTTACCTTACGTCATAGCCTTCAAGTAGAGCAGCTCGGACTGTCGTTCAAACAATTCGGTTTTCATCCTCATATCCATCGTTTCACCTTGCCGTTCAGTGGCAGTCTGGTAACTGACTGACTTACGACGTTCCCGACATGCTACACTCCCCGTCCGGTTTCCCTTTCGGATAAGTCGGGTGATGATAGGTTTTTCAAAGAACACTTACCTAATCCCTTGCCAGTGGGATATTTACTAAGCAGCTTGTACGGGCGCACACAAATACTTGATAAATCCCGCCATGCCCGCCTTGGCGATAGCTTTCCATGCTTCTTCGAGCAGTAAAACTTTGCGAATACCCTTCAGCCGCCGCATCTTTGTAAGGAAGGTCTCCATGATAATCAGTGTAATGACAGGATAAAGGACTTTGTTTTCGCTGATATTATCCAGTTCGAAGACGATGAATCGCTTATCCAACAAGTCCAACTGCTTGTCAGAGTTCAAGAGGTAGTCGTACTCCCCGCCACGATAGTAAGGTTCGAGAACGTTCAGAAAATTTTCAATATCGAAATCCTTTTCCCGGACGCGCTTTTTTTCCAACAGACGGCGGTAATCCGTTGCGACGAACTCGTAGAAGGTGTTGAACGAAGGTGTGACCGCAGTGCCGGTCTTGAGTTGCGAGAGGTATAGGTTCACGGCATTCGACAAGGCCACCTCTTCCGCACGTGTCGGTTCCTCGGATTCGCGCTTCCACAAAGTCAGCAACAGCGCCTTGAGCGATTCGCGCTTCTCGACATCGTACACTCCGTCTTCGACAAAGAAGGGGTTGAAGGCAACGGGGGCATCCTCCTGATAGGTGAAATATATCCCATCCCGACCTTTGGTTTTCTGCCGGATAAGCGAGCACAATCCTTGATAGGAGTTTCCCGTATCGACAATCACGATATGTGCGCCCTGTTCATAATATTGCCTGCATATATGATTGAGGATAAAACTTTTGCCTCCCCCTGAAGGCCCGATGACCACACGGTTCCGGTTGCTTATCCATCCTTTTTTCATCGGGTAGTCGGAGATGTCGAGGTGAATGGGGATACCGCTCACCCGATCCGCCATCTTAATGCCGAAAGGCGACAAAGATGAGCGATAGTTCGTCTCTTCGTTAAACAGACACAAGCCCTGTTCGAGAAACGTATAGAAACTTTCTTCGGCGGGAAAATCCCCTTCGTTGCCGGGGATTGCCGCCCAGAAAAGCGTCGGAACATCCACGGTATTATGACGCGGCGTGCACCCCATAAGTGCCAGCTGCGCCCCTACATCGTTACGGATCTGCTTCAATTCCTCGCTCCCTTCGCCCCATGCCATGACATTGAAATGGGCGCGTATCGAGGTCAGAGAGAAGGAGTGCGCCTCATTGAGGTAATCGTCGATCCATTCCTTGTTGATCTGATTCGAACGACTATACTGCGCGAGCGACTGCATGTTACGGGCCGTACGTTCGAACTGCCTGAGGTTCTCGTCGCTGTTATCCAAAAACAGGTCGAGTAGGTCGGGAGCATTACTGCTCCCTTCCCCTCTAAGAACCGTACGTGATACTTTCGCATCATACGGCTCAAGCAACTCAAAGTTTCTATTATGAAACCGGCTCATAAGCTCTAATTTTACGGGAAAGTGTACGACTGCATCTGTCATGGGCGATGATTTTGGATTTGCCGGACTTGTCGGATAACTCCGCAATAGTCCAGATTTTATCCGCGTCGATTATCTCGCCGCACAACGGACAACGCTGATTTTGTTTCTCCCACATTCTGAGAAAGCCCTGTTTGCCTTTGAGAGAGCTTAACATTTTCATCCTGTTACGCATCTCAAAGTATGGTCGCCATTCCGGGTCGAATGGGTTGGCTTTGCTGCGGATTTTGATAGGCTTGGTCTTCGTATCAATATCGGATAGATACTTCAGTGTGTACGGAAATGGTTTCCCGTTGTTCTTCAGCATCATACCGAATGTCCACGCCCGGCCTTTCTTCGACAGAAAATACCTGTTGTAAACCCACTTCTTACCCTTGTGGCGGTGGCGGCGTAATGCCCACGCCCACAGTTTGTAGAAGATCTGTGCGTCTGCGTTCTTGAAGGTTTTGGCGGCTACGCAACCCTTGTAATAGTTGCCCCAACCGGTTATGACGGGGTTTAGAAGTCCGATAAGTTTGTCCTGCCTAATAGCTTGGTTCTTACGAACAATACTTTTAATTTTGGCAAGGAACTCCTTGACGTTCTTCTTTGACGGTTTGATAAGCAGCGTACCTTTGTATTTCCTGATGTTGAAACCCAAAAAGTCAAATCCTTCATCAATGTGAGTAATCTTCGTCTTTTCTTCTGATAGGGTAAGCCCCCGTGCTTGAAGAAACTCGCTGACTGCGGGTTTGATTTGCGATTCCAAAATTTCCCTGTCGGAACAGGTAATAATGAAATCATCTGCGTATCGCACAAGATTTACCATAGGATTGAAATATCCCATTTTGGTACGTCTCAGTTTGAAATTCTCTGCAAGCATTGCTTGCAGGCCGTCGAGTGCCATATTCGCGAGTGTCGGCGATATGATACCGCCCTGCGGCGCACCTTCCTCGGTGGGAAACAGTTGCCGGTTGAATACGAATCCACTTTCCAGCCATTTACAGAGCATGACCTTATCCGTAGGGATATTGTCGAGTAGCCACTGGTGGCTGATGTGGTCGAAACAACCTTTGATGTCTCCCTCGAGTATCCATTGCGGAGATACCTCTTTTGAAAGTATCGTATGGCATTGTACTATCGCATCGACCGTACACCTTTCCCTACGGAAGCCGTAAGAGTGTCTGTCGGCGGTAGTTTCTGCTACCGGGTTCAGAGCCATGAGGTATAATGCCTGCATGGCCCTGTCTTTCATTGTGGGTATTCCTAACGGACGGAGTTTGCCGTTACTCTTCTTGATATGTACCCTTCGTAACGGTTGCGGGTTGTAGCCACGTCTTTTCAGATCGGCGACAGCACCCATTTTTGCGTTGGGAGTAGTCCAGAGAATTTTATCCACTCCCACCGTGTTCTTACCTTTGTTAGAGGTAACTCGTTTGACCGCCAACGCTTTGGCGTAAAACGAGTGGGTCAATGTCCATTGCAGGGCTTTTACCTTGCCCGGACGACCCTCTTTCTGAGCCTTTACAATACGTCCTTGCAGCTTCTGAACCGCAGCTTCGCATCTGACCCAATCAATGTCGGTCCAGTTGTTCCACTGCCTACGGTCAGCAGGCGCACACGATAAATTAATCTCGTTCATTTGCATTCCTTCTTTTAGAAAGTTCTACATAGTTTCTTGTAAAGAGTCACCTCGCAGAAGTCTGCCCGCTTTCGCGGCGGAGTGACGTTGAAACTCCTATCCGCCCCGTTACAGGACGGCATTCGCTTTTTCTGCGTTCCCATACCCGCACCCCATTCGGCGTTCCTTGCGGTCGGCTTACCTGCCTGAAGGCAGGAGAGATACGGGTTTACCAAGTTTCGCGTAAGTAACAAATGAGCGGGTTAGGTTCTGTCCGTTGCGCCGGCAGTGCTTTGTCCGTGTAACCCCACAATACAAAGGGTTATCCGACTGCGTTACCTTTTGGTTCAAGCCTCTCAGCAACTTTGGCTTGTTCGTACATTACGACGCTTATAACAGTTCGCTTGTGCTAACCATACCGCCCAGCCTCGCTCCCCGACTCTTTTGTGCTAAGAGCAGTTGCCGTTCCCTCGCGGTTCGGGCTTCTCCTTGCGGAAGGGCTACTTTGTCCGGCCAGCTTCGCACCCCGCCTTTTGAGCGACGCACGTGACCGTAGGCTACTATTGACGGAACAATAGGTTTAATCTGATCTGAATGATATTTGTTACTTCATTTGATTGTTAAACAATTACTTACACGACCTCTTGTCGCACATATTGATTGTAGATGTGGTTGCACGAGAGCAGCAATCCTACGGGAGCGGCGAATGAAAGCCGACAATCGGAACGCTCCGTCGAGAGGCGTTCGTAGCGGTCATCCGTATGAACGCTGCCGGGGAGGTCGTCCAGGTCGGAAAGCGTATGCAGGCACAACGCCTTGTCGCCGATCCACATCCGGTCGGGATCGAGACGCATGTCCTGTAACGGAGTCTTCCCGGACGGTGACAGCGTGAGATAACGTTCGAGGATTCCCGAAGATTCGGGAGTCCCGGCAATCTCGTCCGCTCCGAGACGCCGCAGCCGGATATGGCCGCTCTCGCGGACGATGCTGGCGAACTGCTCCACAGCTTCCAGAAAGCGCGTCGTCGTATCTTTGTCCTGTAACTCTTTCGGGACGAGCGTACCCCGGCACAGCACACTGCAATCGCTCTGACGACGGCTTTGCGCACGGGTTGTCTTCGTAATGAACAGGTAGCAGGTATGATGCAGAAAAGGACGTTCGTTGAAATGCCGCTCGAACGACCGGCTCAAGAAACTCAAATCATCTTTCCCGATGTCGGAACGATATTGCTCCTGAACGAAAATATCCTGCTTGTGCACCACGGTATAGTCCGGAAGCACCTTCACCGCTTTGAGCCATACGCCGTGCAGCGCTTCATATTCCTGCGAAGAGACGGTGAATAGCTCCGGAAGCGTAACCTCGAACGCCACCGTGATGTTGGCGTCTTTAGAGAGGATACAATCGTGTTCGACCTTTCAGATCGGAAATTTGCGTTCGAGGGTTTCGGTTTTCAGGGTGTTATTCATGTTTTTAATGTCGGTTTAGAATTCTTGCCACACTTTTTCGGGAGACGATACGTCGCGGATGCCGCCGTGCGGCGAGGAGCTTCATCAGTCCGTAAGCCCCGTACTTGCGGTTCAGACGGAAGGTCAGCGCCACAAGCGCACCGCCCAGCCCCACGCCCGCGACAAGGCACGCCACCTGATCGACCCCGCCCATATAAAGTACGACTACGAGAATGAAAACGGCGAGCAGGCCGCCGGCGAAGAGGAAGAGGTACTGCGCCCGCAGCCCCTTGAACTCCACTTGGCGGCCCACGCCTTTATTGATCGGATATTCGGCCATCGTCTAAAGGAAAAACGAACGCAGAATCGTGGCGGCGACGATCAGGAAGATACAGGCTCCGAACCAGCTCGCAGCGGTTTTAGACGTATCCGGATCGCCCGAACTGAACTTCTGATAGACCCGGACTCCGCCGATCAGGCCAATGACGGCGCCGATGGCGTAGATCAGCTTGGTCGCCGGGTCGAAATACGATGTGACCATCTGCGTAGCCTCCTGAATGCCGGCCATGCCGTTGCCTTGCTGCGCTGCGGCGTGCTGCACCGTGGCGAGCAGTCATACGGCGATTCATGCCGAACTGAAAATGAGTTTTCTTTTCATGGATGATTGTGTGTTTTAATTCGACTTCAGATTTTCTCTCCGGGCGCTGGGCCCGTGATTCATGCGAGCTGCTCATCCTGCCGTCAGCCTGAATCGTAGTATCCGGGAGCTTTCATAGCTTCGCTTTTTTTAAGTTGAACAATCTATTTCGGAGCGGCAGCCATACGCTGCGCCGCTTCCTTCTCGGCATCGTCCAGATAACGGGCGATGATCGGGCTGGCGCCGGAGATGGCGTCCATGAGTGTACGCTGCACTTCCGTATGGCGGATGTCACGCAGCACTCCTGCCAGGGTTTGCCGCTGCTCTTCAGGCACGGCCTGCCCCTTGCACAAGGCGAGGATGCAATCCAACTGCTGCGGAGAGAAACTCTGCGTCCCGGCAGGCGGGGCCGTCGTTTCGCATCCTATGTCCATCACCTCTTCGGTCGCAGCTTCGCGCGTCAGGGTGTTTTCTTCCTCCGCGGTAAGCACCGTAGGTTCCTTATGTATCCATCCCTGAACGGCCGCTTGCACCGCGCGATGTTCCTTATCGCCATCGTTTGCCGGTACAAATGTATGGTCGCTTGTGTCTGAATTGTTCCCTTTGCGCCGGGAGTGGCGTGACGCGGCGCGTGCTGGCGTCCGCTGACCGGCGCCGTAGTCCCGGGTGACGACCAGCGCATCGTCTTTAGGGGTAACGGCTGCCGTCCGATGCCTGCGGCGGCGCGGCGGGTCGAGACGGTCGGCTTGCCGCCGATGCCAACGCGCCAGCGCCCGGCGCATCGCCCCGAAGCAAATCTCGCCCAACTCGCCCCGGAAGAGGAATTTATCCAGAAACAAGTAGCAGAACAGCACGAGGAACAGCACGACGAGGGCTTCCGTGATTTTCATAACGGGTGTCATCCTTATAGAATTTTATTGAGTCCTTTGGAGCAGAGCGACCGTATTTCCGTCCGGTGCCGCTCGAAGTGCTGTTCCAATACGTTGTCGATGAAGTTCCCGACCGTAAAACGCCGGTTGCCCGCAACGCCCACGAGGGTCGTGATCTTGCGGTGCAGCCGCCGGTCGATATAGACGCATTGCCGCGCTTCGGAAGGAGTATTCTTCAGAAACCGCGACGCATAGTCTTCCGCATCCAAACGCCTGACGCGCGGCTCCGAAGCCGGGGTTTCCGCCTGTTCCGACACTTCGGTATCCGACGAAGAAGCCGCCGGCTCCGGGGCCGCCATCAGGCTGCGCAGGTACTCTTCGTCGATCTCCTGTTGGGCGGGAGCCTTCCTGCTACTCATGGCTCGGAAGTTTCAGAACGGCGCAGATCTCCGTCATCAGGCGGTCGAAACCGCACTCGGCGACGAAAGCCCGGTCGGGCGGCAGCAGCGTACACCGGTACACCGGGCCGCCCGCTTCCTGAATATCCTTGTTGAAGTTGCTCCGCATGGGAATATGCGTGCGCAGATGCCGCAGCCCCAACTGATCGAGGACTTTCTCGTACTGTTCATAGAGCGGCGTCCGCTCGCGGCGATCCACCAAGTTCCAAAACAGGAACAGCTCCCGAAGATGCGCCCGTCCCGTCTTGATCAGGCGGTCGTTGAGAACAGAGGCGAAATTGAGCGTGCTTTCCAGTACAATGCGGTCGGCCTTCATCGGAATAAAGAGGTAGTCCAACTCGACGATCGTGGAGAGGACGCCTTCATTGCCCACCGTTCCCGGAAGGTCGAACAGCACGACATCGTATCGTTCTTCGGCGACGGCGGCCCATTTCCGCCATTCCGCCATTGCCTCGGAAGGTTTGCAGCAGAGAATACGATAAGGCTTCACCCCTTTGTTCTCGGCGAGCGAAACGAGGAGTCTGCCGTAGATCGCCGAAGATTGCACGACGGCCTTGTCGCGGTTCGAGAGTTTGAGGATGGAGTGCTGCGGGTAGTCGCAGTCCACCACCGCGACGCGGATGCCGTGCAGGTAGTGCAGCCACGAGGCGGCCAGTACTGTGAGGGTCGATTTGCCGACGCCCCCTTTCTGGGAGGCGAAAGCGATGCATAACGGGTTCTGTTCCATACGAGAATAATTAAGCAATTAATATTTAACTTGTTTCGATACGCGGATACGTACTTGCGTATTCACGTATCTTCGGCGATTCATACGCTTTTGCGGATTCACATACTTTTGTCGGCAGATACGGATATAAGCTGTCACATACGAACTTCGGCATCTATGCAGACATCTATATCCGTATCCGCATAGCCGCGTAATGACGGAGGTACGGGAGTAAGAGACTACGCGGGCAGGTAGATTCGTAAGTACTGATCCGCGCACAAAGAAAATGAGAAAACGCCCCCGTTCGGCGGCTCCGAAAACGGGTGGCGCCCAAAGGCGCGTATCGGCGTCCGTTGGCAGGTATATATCCGATACAACATAAGATAAAACGCTCTACCTTTGTCTCCGAAAAGAGTAATCCCGCCGCGACGCCGAAGGCGCGCACCTTCATCCGGCCCTTGGCCGGATTTCTATATGCGCCCGCATATAGCAAGGGGTACCTTCAGCCGCTCGGAATATTCCGAGCCGCCGAAAGTGCTGCCGCAACCTGCGGCGCGGCGGACGGTTACTCCCGAGTCGTAACCTCAAAACACGGATGCCCTATGGATGCTGCCGATAAACCGACCTCCGCCGCGGGCCGCAAAGCCCTCAACGACCCGCGCATACACCGCTATTACGTTCGCCTGACAAGCGAGCAAAACGAGCGTTTCCTGCGCATGTACGAACAGTCCGGGATGAAGAATAAAGCCGATTTCATCTGCCACCGCATCTTCGGATGACCTTTTACGGTCGTTGTCCGAGACAAGAACACCTACGATTTCTATGTCCGGCTGACGGGATTTTACGCCCAGTTCCGGGCTGTCGGGGTGAACTACAACCAGTGCGTCAAAGCCATGCACATGACCTTCGGCGATAAGAAAGCGTTGGCCTATCTCTACCGTCTGACGCTCGAAACGCAGCGGTTGGAACAACTCGTGAAGGCGGTCGTCGAACTTACGAAGGAGTTGCTGCAATGGTGCCGAAAGTAAACTCCGGGGCCAACGTCTACGGCGTACTCCAGTATAACCGCATTAAGGTCGAAGCCGGCGAAGGCCGGATATTATACATGCAGGGAATACCCGAACGCAGCGACGGCAGGTTCAGTATCGAGGAGTGTGCGGAAGCTTTCGGGTACTACACGGCGCTCAATCCCCGTGTCCGAAAACCGGTCGTGCATTTCTCGCTCAACCCCTCGCCCGAAGACCGGCTTTCGGAAGCGCAGCTCACGCGACTTGCCGCCGAGTTCATGGAACGCATGGGATACGGTCGCCAGCCCTACGTCGTCTTTCTGCACGAAGACATCGCACGGCGACACATGCACGTCGTCTCGGTGAGGGTGGACGAGCAGGGCCGGAAGATCGACCACAACAACGAACTGCGGCGCGCCATGGCGGTTTGCAGGGAGTTGGAACACGAGTACGGCCTGCATGTGCCCGAAGACGGCGGCGTGCAAACAGAACCGGAAGAATTGCACCGGGTCGATTACCTTCGGAGCGATCTGAAGCATCAGCTGCGCAACGTCGTGATGACGCTCAAACAGCAGTACGGATTCCAGTCCCTCGCGGAGTTCAATACGCTGCTCGAACGCTATGGCCTCGCAGCCGAAGAGGTCCGAGGAGACGTACGAGGTCGACCGTATCGGGGGCTCGTTTACCACGTGCTCGATGACGACGGGCAGCGCACGGGAGCCGCGGTCAAAGCGTCCCGGCTGGGCGATTTCTTCGGATGGAAGGCGCTGGAAGAAAAATTCGACGCCTCGAAACAACGGCTTCGGCAACATCCCGAAACGCTCGACCGTACACGCCGCGAAATCGACCGTGCCCGGAGCGGAAGCCGCAACCGCAAGGAGTTCACAGCCGAACTTCGGAAAAACGGTATCGACGCAGTTTTCCGGGAGAACGATGCCGGGCGGATTTACGGAGTCACTTTCATCGACCGCACGACACATCAGGTGTTCAACGGCTCCCGGCTCGGAAAGGAGTATGCGGCCGACGCTTTCGAGGCGTGGTTCAACGGTCGGGAGCAAGAGTCGTCCACACCCATACAGGAAGAGTTACGGCCGTTGGCACCCCTCGAACCGCCCCAGCCGGGACTATCTTCGGTCGAAGAGTTCGAGGAGTACATCGAGACCCACTACGTTTCGATGCCCGACGTAATAGGCGAACTCATGGAATATAAGCCCGAAAAGGAGTGGGAAACAGCTCCCGAATACCGGCTCTTCCCCCGCAGGAAGAAGCGGCGGCGGAAAATCCGGAAAAGAATTTAACAATCTCGATACGTTACGATCATGCAAGAAGAAGACGATCTGCGCGGCTTGGCCAAAGTCGCGGATTTCATGCGGGCGATCAGCTTTCTGTTTCTCGCCATTCACATCTACTGGTTCTGTTACGAGTGGTTTGCGCAGACAGGATGAACGATTTCCGTCGCAGACCGCATCCTGCAAAATTTCCAGCGGACGGCTGCCTTGTTCTCATCGACGCTCTGCACCAAACTCTTCTGCACGGTATTTCTCGCATTGTCGTGCATGGGAAACCGTGGTGTGAAGGACGAGAAAATATCGTGGAAACATATCACCGCGGCAGGCGGCATCGGCATACTGCTATTCTATGGCAACGGCTGGCTGCTCGGGATGAATGTCGCTACGACCCTGCGGGCGGCGCTTTATACGGCGACGTTGCTGGTGGGATTCCTCGGAATGCTGGCGGCCGGGCTATGGAGCAGCCGTCTGCTGAAAAACCGTATGACGGATGATCCGTTCAATGCCGAAAACGAGAGTTTCATGCAGGAAACACGCCTGCTGAAAAACGACGATTCGTTCAACTTCCCGACCGAGTTCGTCTTCCGGAGACGCAGGCACAGCGGATGGATCAACGTCGTGAATCCCTTCCGGGCGAGTATCGTTTTAGGAACGCCCGGCTCGGGAAAATCCTATGCCCTCATCAACAACTACATCAAGCAGGCCATCGAAAAGGGATATGCGCTCTACGTCTACGACTTCAAGTTCGACGACCTGTCGGTTATCGCTTACAACCATTTGCGCAAGAACCTCAAGGCTTACGGAGCGACGCCGCCGAGATTCTATGTCATAAATTTCGACGACCCGCGCCGTTCGCACCGATGCAATCCGCTCGCGCCGAATCTCATGTCCGACATCACCGACGCATACGAGGCCAGCTATGTCATCATGCTCAATCTCAACCGTTCGTGGATACAGAAGCAGGGAGATTTCTTCGTCGAATCGCCGATCGTGCTGCTCGCGGCGATCATCTGGTTCCTGAAGATTTACGACGGCGGAAAATACTGTACCTTTCCCCATGCCATCGAGCTGCTGAACAAACCCTACGAAGATCTGTTCACCGTATTGATGGCTCACGAGGAGTTGGAGAACTATCTTTCGCCCTTCGTGGATGCATGGAAAGGTGGAGCCGCAGAGCAGCTGATGGGGCAGATCGCCTCTGCGAAGATTCCCCTCTCGCGTATGATCTCACCGCAGCTCTACTGGGTCATGTCGGGAGACGACTTTACACTCGACATCAACAACCCCGAGGAACCGAAGATTCTTTGCGTGGGAAACAATCCCGACAGGCAGAACATATACGGCGCGGCGCTCGGATTGTATAATTCGCGCATCGTCAAACTGATAAACCGCAAGAAGCAGCTCAAAAGTTGCGTGGTGATCGACGAGCTGCCGACGATCTATTTCCGGGGGCTGGATAACCTGATCGCCACGGCGCGTTCCAACAAGGTCGCCGTATGTCTGGGTTTTCAGGATTTCAGCCAGCTAAAGCGCGACTACGGAGACAAGGAAGCCGCCGTGATTCAGAATACCGTAGGCAATATCTTCAGCGGACAGGTCGTAGGAGAAACGGCCCGGACGCTCTCCGAACGATTCGGAAAGATCGTGCAGAAACGACAATCCGTAAGCATCAACCGCAGCGATACCTCGACGTCGATAAACACCCAGCTCGACAGTCTTATTCCTGCGTCGAAAATCTCGACGCTCTCGCAGAGCGTGTTCGTCGGAGCTGTGAGCGACAACTTCGGAGAGGAGATCGAGCAGAAGATTTTCCATGCCCGGATCGTCGTGGACAACGAGGCCGTGAAAAAAGAAATGGCGGAGTACAAGCCCATACCCGAAATATCGTCGTTCCTCGACGCCAGCGGGCGAGACATCATGCAGGAAAAGATCAAGGAGAATTACCGCCGCATCAAGCAGGATGCGCTCGACATCATCGAAACTGAAATGAAGAGGATAGAGAAGGATGAAAAATTGGCGGAAACGTTATTAGGGAAAACCGAATAGATGGAGTTTGGGAAAAATTGCATTAAAAGAGTACGTTTTTCCGGGAAAAATCGGGGATAGTATTTCGCTAATATATCCCGATGCCGACTTCATCTGCGATTAATTGCGAATTTATTTTCCAATCGTAAATTTACAAAGAAAAAGAAATACGATGTTTGGATGAGCCGTCCTGCTTTCGAAGGATATAAAAAATAACTTATTTTAATAAATCAGTTGATAAATATATCAATCTGACAAACAGACTTTTAAGAAGATTTTACAGGGGTTTTAGTAACGATTTGGAGAATGTGCGAAATTCGCTACTTTGCGTAATCATCTTGTCAAATAACCCTTGTCAAAAACAAAGGTAGGAATTTTCTTTGAACTTGCAAAAATATTCGATTTAAGTGCTAAATACAAAACGAAGGCACGAGGTTATGAGCCTCGTACCTTCTTCCCTTTTATTTCTTGTTACCGTGTTAGATGGCTTTGATGACGAATGGGCAATAAGATTAAAATGGTTTTCTGCAAATTACGAAAAATAATTGATATATAGCCTATTTTCCGGTAATAAAAATGTAGCGACGGTGTTTCACAACTCTGTCGCTACCGCTACAACTAAAACAAGTTTTTAACCTTAATTTTTATCTTCATTACAAATGAATACAAAATAGTTGATATTTGCAAATCATCTGTCCGTTTCCGGTACGAGCCATTCGGGGGCATGAAAAAATGGTATGCCGCATGATAGTGGTCGGAAATGCGCCGGAGCCCGATTCGGATGTGTCGGATGGAAAAAAGGACTCCGTCGTTATACGACGGAGTCCCGGTTTATGAGTGAAACGGATCGGCGGGGTTAGAAATTGCCTTTGTCCTTGCGGTCCCACCACAGACGGGTGCCACCGGTGTCGCCGTCGCCTTTCACTTCGGAAGATTCAGCCTTCAGCAGCTGGATGGCATTGTTCACCTCGACGGTGTTGGAGCTCAGTTCCGTTTCGTTGTACAGCAGGCGGCGCGGGCCGAGCTGCGTGTCGATGATCGAGGGGGCCAGATTTTGCTTCGGACGGAAGAGTTTGGGGTAGCCCGTGCGGCGGTAATCGGCCCACGCTTCGGTCGAGAGCGGGAAGTTGGCGATCCATTTCTGGGTGATGATGCGTTCGAGCTTTTCTTCATTCGAAGCGCCTTCGTCCCACTTCACCGTGATACTGGTGGTCGGATCGGAGTTGTATTCCGGCTTCCACGGGTCCGTATAACCCTCAGGTGAGGAGGTATCGTCGTTGATGTAGCTGCTGATAGCCGCATCGTCGATAGCCGCCCAGTCGGGGGCCGTCAGTTTCTTCTCGGTCCATGCTGCCGCGGCGTCGGACTGTCGGTAGCTCTTCTGGTTGCGGATGGAAACCTCGATACCCTTTTCATAGAGTTCCTTTACGCTCTGCTGCCCGGCGTCGGTCCAGCGAAGTTTGGCTTCGGCGCGCA
>OGXO01000666.1_pt1 | contig 19667 bp, 18 predicted proteins | sample 1576321 | NCBI WGS metagenome assembly OGXO01 (sample SAMEA3541568, study PRJEB24748) | human gut metagenome | biome: human gut; feature: human-associated habitat; material: faeces | place: China | collected 2012 | reverse complement strand
GATGGACGAGGATGCGAAGCAGATCTATGAAAGGATGCTGGAATATGGCGGAAGCCTGCCGTTTACGGACAAGGCGGATCCGGAGCTGATTAAAAAGGAGTTTGGCCTGAGCAAAAACGCATTTAAGCGGGCGGTGGGCCGTCTTCTGAAGGCCGGGAAGATACAAATTACGGAAAAAAGCATTGAAATCCTGGATAAATAGGATATAATGAAAAGCGTAAGGAAAGTATTGGAAAGGAGACCAATTCAGATGAAAGTGCAGAATATTACAGACATTGATAAGTTTTTTGAAGTAGTAGATTCCTGTAAAGGAAAGGTTGAGTTAGTAACAGGGGAAGGAGACAGACTGAACCTGAAGTCCAAGCTGTCCCAGTATGTATCTATGGCGAATATCTTCTCCGGCGGAGAGATCCCGGAGCTGGAGGTTGTAGCTTATGAGCCGGGGGATATTGATAAACTGGTAAAATTTATGATGAACTGCTAGAGCCTGGACGCAAAAAGAATAAATGACTGCAATAAAAGATCTGCCGGAGAGAAGGAAGTTTTTCTTTTCCGGAGATCTTTTTTTTGATATAGTGAAAGAAGAATACGCAAAATAAAGAAAGCGGGCGGGAAATATGAGTTTTGTACATCTCCACGTCCATACGGAGTACAGCCTCCTGGACGGTTCCAATAAAATCAAAGAGTGTATTGCAAGAGTAAAGGAACTTGGCATGGACAGCGTGGCCATCACGGATCACGGTGTCATGTACGGCGTCATTGACTTTTACCGGGCGGCGAAGGCGGCGGGGATCAAGCCGGTCCTGGGCTGCGAGGTCTATGTGGCGCCGGGCAGCCGGTTTGAAAAAGAGGCCGGCGGCAGCAGTGATGACCGGTATTATCATCTGGTCCTGCTGGCGGAAAACGATCAGGGCTATCACAATCTGATGAAGATCGTCTCCCGCGGATTTACGGAAGGCTATTATTATAAGCCCAGGGTAGACCTGGAGCTTTTAAAAGAATACCATGAGGGGCTCATCGCCTTAAGTGCATGCCTTGCGGGCGAGGTACAGAAAAATATCCTGCGGGGTATGTATGAAGAAGGAAAGGAAGCGGCCCTTCGGTATCAGGAGATCTTCGGGGAGGGAAATTTCTTTCTGGAGCTGCAGGATCACGGCATGAGTGAGCAGCGGCTGGTCAATCAGGCGCTCCTCAGGATGAGCCAGGAGACAGGCATCGAGCTGGTGGCTACCAACGATGTGCATTATACCTATGCAGAGGATGAGAAGCCTCATGATATCCTTTTGTGTCTTCAGACGGGGAAAAAGCTGCAGGATGAAGACAGGATGCGCTATGAGGGCGGCCAGTACTACATTAAGTCCGAGGCTGAAATGCGCGAGCTGTTTCCCTATGCCCTGCAGGCACTTGAAAATACCCAGAGGATCGCAGACCGGTGTCAGGTAGAGATTGAGTTCGGGGTGACCAAGCTCCCGAAATATGACGTGCCGGAAGGATATACCTCTTGGGAATATCTGAATAAGCTTTGCTTTGAAGGTCTGGAAAAACGTTATCCGGATGGGGATGATTCCCTGAAGGAACGGTTAGAATATGAGTTATCCACCATTCGCTCCATGGGATATGTGGATTATTTCCTGATCGTATGGGACTTTATCAATTATGCCCGTACACAGGGAATCATGGTGGGGCCGGGACGGGGGTCGGCAGCGGGAAGCATCGTATCCTACTGCCTTGGCATCACCAGCATCGATCCGATCAAATATCAGCTGCTGTTTGAGCGGTTCCTGAATCCGGAGCGTGTATCCATGCCCGATATCGACGTGGACTTCTGTTTCGAACGGCGCCAGGAGGTCATCGACTATGTGGTGAGAAAATACGGTGCGGACAGGGTAGTCCAGATCGTTACCTTTGGTACACTGGCGGCAAAAGGTGTGATCCGGGATGTGGGAAGAGTCATGGATCTGCCATATGGTTACGTGGACAGTATAGCCAAGATGATACCGGGAGAACTGAACATCACGCTGGACCGGGCGCTGACCATGAATCCGGAGCTGAAGAAGCTGTACCTGGAGGATGAACAGGTGCGGGAGCTGATCGACATGTCCAAGCGCCTGGAAGGGCTGCCAAGACATACATCCATGCATGCGGCGGGCGTGGTCATTGGCCAGAAGGCTATTGATGAGTTTGTTCCGCTGTCCCTTGGGTCTGACGGATCGGTGACCACCCAGTTTACCATGACCACGCTGGAAGAGCTGGGGCTTCTGAAGATGGATTTCCTGGGGCTTAGGACTCTGACGGTGATCCAGGATGCCGAGAAGCTGGCGAGCAAAAGTGCTGGGAAAGAAATAGATGTAGAGAAGATTGATTATGATGATAAAGAGGTGCTGGCATCTATCGGAACAGGAAAGACAGACGGCGTGTTCCAGCTGGAAAGCTCCGGAATGAAAAGCTTTATGAAGGAGCTTAAGCCTCAGAGCCTGGAGGATATTATCGCCGGGATTTCTTTGTACCGGCCGGGCCCGATGGATTTTATTCCTAAATACATCAAGGGGAAGAATCACCCGGAGCTGATCACCTATGACTGCCCTCAGCTGGAGCATATCCTGGCTCCTACCTACGGCTGTATCGTCTACCAGGAGCAGGTTATGCAGATCGTGCGTGATCTGGCCGGATACACGCTGGGGCGGAGCGACCTTTTGAGGCGTGCCATGTCCAAAAAGAAGGGCGACGTGATGCAGAAAGAGCGGCACAACTTCGTCTATGGAAATCCGGAGGAGAACGTGCCCGGCTGTATCGCAAACGGCATTGATGAGAAGACGGCCAACCAGATTTATGATGAGATGATTGATTTTGCAAAATATGCGTTTAATAAATCTCACGCCGCGGCCTATGCGGTGGTGGCCTATCAGACTGCCTGGCTGAAATATTACTATCCGGTGGAGTTTATGGCGGCTTTGATGACGTCTGTTATCGATAACTCAGGAAAGGTGTCAGAATATATTTATACCTGCCGCCAGATGGGAATCGAGATCCTGCCCCCGGACATCAATAAGGGTGTGGGAAACTTCTCTGTAGACGGAGGAAAGATCCGCTATGGCCTGGCTGCGATCAAGAGTATCGGGCGCCCGGTGATCCAGTCCATCATTGAGGAGAGGGAAAGAGGCGGAGAATTTAAGAACCTGAAGGATTTTATCGAGCGGCTTTCCGGAAAAGAGGTCAACAAGCGGACCATAGAAAGCTTTATCAAGTCCGGGGCCTTTGACAGTCTGGGAGGGACCAGAAAGCAGTTTATGGTCATCTATCTGCAGGTGCTGGATCAGGTCAGCCAGGAAAAGAAATATTCCATGACAGGGCAGATGTCTCTGTTTGATATTGTATCCGACGACCAGAAGGCAGAGTTTGATATTCAGCTTCCTAACGTGGGAGAATATGAGAAGGAGACGAAATTTGCCTTCGAAAAGGAGGTGCTGGGGGTCTATCTAAGCGGCCATCCTCTGGAGGAGTATGAGGAAAAGTGGAAGAAAAACATTTCCAGGACTACCCTGGACTTCCAGCTGGATGAAGAGACGGGAAGGACAAAGGTCCATGACGGAGCCAGAGAAACGGTGGGGGGCATGATCACTGCCAGGACCATTAAGTATACGAAGAATAATAAGGTAATGGCCTTCCTCACCCTGGAGGATCTGGCGGGAAGTGTGGAGGTCATCGTATTTCCCAGAGATTATGAAAAGAACCAGCAGTATCTGAACGAGGAGAGCAAGGTATTTATCCGGGGCCGGGTATCTGAAGAGGATGACGCGGCCAGCAAGCTGATCTGTGAGACGGTGATTCCTTTTGAACAGACACGCAAAGAACTGTGGCTCCAGTATCCGGACAAGGAGACGTATCTTGGCCAGGAGCAGAAGCTTTTTGAGATGCTAGCGGATTCGGACGGCGAGGATACGGTAGTCATTTACTGTAAAAAGGAGAAGGCAGTCAAGAAGCTTCCAAGGGGCAGAAGCGTGGCTGCGGACAAAGTCCTATTGAGCAGGTTGACGAATTATCTGGGAGAAACTTGTGTAAAACTGATAGAAAAACCCATTGAAAACACCCCTTAATTACGGTAAAATGGTGCTCGGAAGAGGTAGTAATTATTAGAATGAATACAATGGAGGAATTATCATGGCAGACAAAATAATTCGAACAATAGGTGTTCTGACCAGCGGAGGAGACGCTCCCGGAATGAATGCTGCAATCCGTGCAGTTGTCAGAACCGGTTTAGGAAAAGGATTAAAAGTAAGAGGTATTCGGAAAGGCTACCAGGGGCTGTTGAATGAAGAAATCATTGACCTTTCTGCAAGAGATGTGTCCGACACGATCCAGCGCGGAGGAACCATCCTTCAGACAGCGCGCTGCGAGGAGATGCGTACAGAAGAAGGACAGCAGAAGGCTGCAGCGATTTGTAAGAAATATGGAATTGACGGGCTTGTTGTTATCGGCGGAGACGGATCTTTTGCCGGAGCACAGAAGCTGGCAAACCTGGGTGTAAATACAGTAGGTATTCCGGGAACCATCGATCTGGATATTGCCTGTACAGAATATACGATTGGATTTGACACCGCGGTAAATACGGCGATGGAAGCTATTGACAAGGTGCGTGATACTTCTACGTCTCATGAGAGATGTTCTATCATCGAGGTTATGGGAAGAGATGCCGGATATCTGGCATTGTGGTGCGGAATTGCCAACGGAGCAGAGCGTATCCTGATGCCTGAGGAGCACGACTATGACGAGGCGGCTATTGTTGCCGATATTCAGGAATGCAGAAAGCGCGGAAAGAAGAACTATATCATTATCAATGCAGAGGGAATCGGAGATTCCATTAATATGGCAAAACGTATTGAGGAAGCTACCGGTATGGAGACCCGTGCTACTATTATCGGACACATGCAGCGTGGAGGAAGCCCGACCTGTAAGGACCGTGTTTACGCATCCATTATGGGAGCAATGGCGGTAGATCTTCTGGTAGCAGGAAAGAGCAACCGTGTAGTTGGCTACAGACATGGACAGTATGTGGACTTTGACATCGACGAGGCGCTGGGTATGAAGAAGGGAATTCCGCAGTACCAGTACGATGTGGCAAAGGCTCTGGCACTTTAGGATAGTGCGCGCTTAGATTCGAAAAGGCAGAAGGCAGATTTTAAGTTTTGGGCTTAAGATCTGATCTGCCTTTTTTGGTGTACCCGGATTAATGGGAATTTGACTTGAATTTCCGCCATGCAGCGTTTACAATGTTGTAATACGAAGACAAAGATAAAGGAGACGAAAGTGATCGTGGGAATGGAAGAAAAAAAGCACGCGCCGGTGGGGGTCTTTGACTCGGGAGTCGGAGGACTTACAGTGGCAAGGGAGATTATGCGCCAGCTGCCCGGCGAGAATGTGGTATATTTCGGAGACACGGCGAGGGTGCCCTACGGGAGCAAGTCAAAAAATAATATCATCAGATATTCAAGACAGATCATCCGTTTTTTGCGTACAAAGGATGTAAAAGCTATTGTGATCGCCTGTAATACGGCTAGTGCCCTGGCGCTGGAGACTGTGCAGCAGGAAACGGATATTCCGGTTATTGGTGTGATCGAGCCGGGAGCAAGGGCTGCTGTCAGGGAGACCAGGAATGGATGCATCGGAGTGGCAGGGACGGAGGCCACCATCCGGAGCGAGACCTATACCAAGGTGATAAAGCGGCTCCGTCCGGATGCGCAGGTGATCGGGAAAGCATGTCCGCTGTTCGTGCCGTTGGTGGAGGAAGGCTTCGCCAAACATCATATCACGGAGGAGGTCATCGACATCTATCTCTCCCAGATGAAAGAGACGGACATTGATACCATGATCCTTGGCTGTACCCATTATCCGCTTTTGCGTTCCCGGATCATCCGGTACTTTGGGGAAAAGGTCCACATCGTGAATCCTGCTTACGAGACTGCAATGGATTTAAAAGCAGTCCTGGAAGAAAAGGGACTCCTTAATGATTCTGAAAAGACAGGGGAATACAGTTTTTATGTCAGTGACGCGGCGGAAAAGTTTACAGAGTTTGCGGGATCGATCCTGCCTTATGATGTGGCCGCCACCAGACAGATCAATATAGAGGAATATTAGGTGAAGTTATGACGAAAGATATATTGCTGAGTATATCCGGGCTGCACTATGACATGACCGGAATCCCGGACGAGCCCGGAGCGGAAGAGGAAAACGGTCCGATTGAGGTGATCACTCCGGCGTCATATTATTATAAGAATGGAAAGCATTACATTGTCTACGATGAGGTGCTGGAAGGGATGCCGGGAACCATCAAGACGAAGATCCGCATTACAGACAGCCAGATGGTAGAGATCATGAAATCCGGGCTGGCCAATACCCATATGACATTTGAGAAGGATAAGATCCACATGACACAGTATGAAACCCCTTACGGGGAGCTGCTGGTAGGGATTCATACCAGGAGTCTCAGGCTGGAGGAATCCGAAGACAGGATTGATGTGAATATTATCTATGAACTGGATGTCAATGGTGAAAAAGTGGCGGACTGCAATATAGCTATGCAGGTGAAAAGCCACGGGAAGACGGAATAAGAGATAAAATAGAAAAACACGGCAGGACTTCCATCTGTTCCTGCCGTGTTTTTTTAAGCGTCAAACATGGGCCATTCTGTCATGGAAAAGCGCTTGCGGTATTCTTTAGGCGTCATTCCATAGGTGGTTTTGAAGAGCCGGTGGAAATGGCTGGAGTTTTCATATCCGATGTCCAGAATGATGGATTCAATGGGATCCTTTGTTTCGGTCAACAGATAGGCAGCCTGCAGGAGACGACGTTTCTGCAGATACTGGGTAAATGTATAAGGAAAGTATCGTTTCATGAGACGGCTGATATAATAATCAGGTTTGCCCTGCCGTTCACAGAAATCCGCAAGACTGGCAGTCTGGTATTCTGTTTCGATATAACGAAGCGCATCCAGTACGATTTTCTCTTCATAAGAAGAGGGGGATCCTACCGTGATCTTGTAGGTCCGGCCTGACAGGTCCAGAAGCAGCACCCCCATAGTGGCCTGCAGGATCTGCCGGCTGTTTCTGCGCCTTTTCAGCAGGATTCTGGTCATATTTTCCAGGAGGTTTTTTGCTTCGGGCATATCCTGCAGATGAAAATGCAAAAATTCACATTCTGTTTTGTCGTTCTCGGAGACCTGTAGGATAAATCGGCGAAGAAGTGTGTCTTCCCGGAGCATACTCAGAGGATACTGCAGGAAAGCGGGGAGAATGGCAAAGCTGACGGAGATATCATGATATCCGGCCGCACTGACGGAATGAGAAGTTCCCTGTGGAAGAAAGAGGAGCTCGTCTTCTTTGAGGGTCAGCTCAGAGCGGGTATTGATAATATGAGTAGTGGAGCCGCTGCACATATAGATCAGCTCCAGATAATTGTGGCTGTGATCCGGCAGGGGAACAAATCTTGGCTGCTTTAAGATATCAATCATAGTCATGGGGGCCATGACAGTGCCGGAGTCGAAGACGGTACTGTTTTCTCCCTTTACAAAATAAGAAAGCACAGGTTTCTCGTGTCTGAGAATCTGTTCTTCCTGTGCATTTACTTTTTCAAGATATTCTAATAGATCTTTATTCAAATGTCTCACATCCCTTTTTCTGTTAGGCGACGGGTTCTGATTCCACTATAACACATTTTTTCAGATTTTGTTCTGTTTTTCGACAAAAAAGACAGAATTTTTTGAGGGTGAGGATTGATGGCAAAAAAAGACGGGTTTTCTGCAATCATCGGTCTAACCTTTTGGAAGGGATGTTTGTATAATAGTGGTAGAAAGGAGAGAAAACCGATGATCAAAGTTCCTGTAAATTTTCAGCGTACAGAAGATGCCGTTGAATTTGTAAAAATCGTGAATCAGTATCCGTTTCAGATGGATCTGATCAGCGGTAATCACATCGTGGATGCAAAATCGTTACTTGGCACCATTGAAATCAGTAAAGCAGACAGATTATCCCTCCGGATTTATTCGACGCCTTCTCCGTCAACAGAACAGCTGCTGGCGGAGGTACAGGATTATCTGTAACCCCTTTTCTTTATATAAAACCTGGCAGCGGCCGTCAGCGGAGTCCTCTTGGACTTTGCGGCGGCCGCTGCTCATGCGGGCAGGAGAAGGAAGAAAACGGAAAGGTATTATGCATGAGGCACAAATATGATACAATAGAATCGTTGTGGGTGCGGAGAACAAAAAAACTGCAGCCGCAGAACAAAGAATAGTTCAGGGAAGAAGGGAATAGATTGACAACAGGGAAGACATCTGAAGGAAGAAAGCAGCTGGGATTCCGGATATTTTTTTATGTGGCTGGTCTTCTGATCCTGGCACTGGGGCTTACGTTGAATACGAAAGCGGGCCTGGGGGTTTCGGCGATCATATCGGTTTCATACAGCCTGTCGGTGGTCATGGGGAAGAATTTCGGAGATATGACGTTTGTGATTTACGGGGTTTTTGTGCTAATAGAGATCATACTCCATATGGTCAGGATCAGCAGATATGAAAGCATGGAGGGGCAGGCACTGAAAAATGCAGGGAGGACAGACCGGCGCCTGGTTCTTTTGATGGATGTCCTGCAGCTCCCGCTGAGTCTTGTCTTTACAAGGTTCCTGAATGTATTTTCGGACTATATTCCACAGTTTGGAGAAGGGGAGAATACGCCGGGGAGCTATGTCCTGCGGCTTTTTGTGCTGATCGTTGCAATTATTCTGACGGGGATCGGAGCAGCCATGTCCTTGAATATGCGTATCATCCCCAATCCGGGAGATGGGATTGTACAGGCGATTGCAGATTGTGCACACAAAAGTGTGGGATTTACCAAGAATTGTTTTGACCTTTTGAATATTACCATCAGTACGCTGGTAGGGCTTTTGCTGGCCGGAGGACTGGTTGGCGTCGGCATCGGGACGGTGCTGGCGGTGATTGGAGTCGGACGGTCCATTGCAGTTTTTAATCATTTTACTTATGAGAAGATGGCGGAGCTTTCCGGGGTACAGGAGGCAAAGGGACAGGGATAAGGAAGTGGTTACGTGAGAAGGAAAACATCTGAAATACCGTCCAGAGAGCTGAACATAGGAGGAATTTCTGTAACTCTGGAGTATCGGAAGGTAAAAAATATCAATCTTTATATCAAGCCGCCCGATGGAAGAGTGTTGGTGACGGCGCCTCCGCTGGCAGATGTTTCCAGCATACGGAAATTTCTGGAAAGCAAGGAAGCGTGGATCCGGAAAAATCAGGAGAAAGTACGCAAGGCTTTTTCGGATGTCAGCAGAGGAGAAGGTGCGGGGAAGGGAAAGGGAGCCGGACGGAGGATATCCCCGGAAGAGCAGGAAATATTGCTTGCAAGAGTTCTTTTCTATGCGCGCCGGTGGGAACCGGTACTGAAGGTTCACGCAAAGAAATGGATCCTGCGGGAGATGAAAACCCGGTGGGGAAGCTGTACGGTAGATACCGGAAGGATCCGGATCAATACAAGGCTTGCCCTGTATCCGGAGGAATGTCTGGAGTATGTAGTAGTTCATGAGCTGTGTCATTTGCTGGAGCCTGGACATGGTCCCGGGTTCTGGGCGTATGTAGAAGCGTGCCTGCCGGACTGGAGGGAGAGAAGGCGCATCCTCAGAGAAGAGGGTGGAAAGTGATTCCGGGATGGGAGCAGAATACCAGAATATTGAGGATACGAAAATGCGGCGTGTATTTACACGCCGCATTTTTTTATTCTAGAGATTGTGATGGAAATACAAAGATTCGGGGTACAAATACTTGTTTTGTATTTCGATTACAATATATCACAGAGAATAACCTTTGGAAATATTTTTTTGGTACAGAGATTTGCAAAATAATTGTGCTTCGAGCACAAAAATGGTATTCTAAATAGAAAGGAGGGCGGAAAATGGCAGTAGAATTACAGTATTTGTATCATGAAATCCGGCCAGAGTACGAGGTGAAGCTTCATACAAAGTCCTGTTTTGACCGGAAGATCAGTTGGGTTCATATGGTGGAAGGAAGCGAACATGCAAAATTTTTGTACGGGGATGAACTGGTATTTAATTCGGGACTGAATTACAACTCCGAGGAATGGCTGGAGGAATTTTTGAGGGCTATGGACCGGGCGGGAGCTGGCGGTGTGATCCTGGCATTGGAGGAGGGGAAGGTATTTCCGCAGAAGGTGATCGACTGGTGTAATGAGCGAAGATTCCCGCTGTTTTCCGCATCAGGAAATACGCCGTATATTGATATTATGCGCAAATTTTCAGAGATTCTGCTGAAAAATGAACAGAGGGAGACAAACCTGATCGCGGCGCTGAAGAATGCCATATTTTATCCGGATAATGAAGAGCTTTATCTGAACCATCTGGAGCGGAACGGGTTTTCCAGGGACAGTTCCTATACGGTGATCATCATAAGCTGCCACACTTACGATACGGAAAAAGGGAACGAGCTTCTGGAAGCGATTCAGAGAACCCTGCATTTCCGTCTGAAGAGAACCATCGTGTACGAAGAGGAGGGAAGACTGATCGTTCTGGCGGCCGGTTACCGGGGAGAATGGCTGCAGAAGGAATTTTATGAGCTGTGCCGGGAGGATCCGAATCTTTATATTGGTGCGGGAACCACGGTAAATCGTCTGAAAGATATTCACCGCTCCTATGAAAATGCGTATACAGCCTATCAGCTTACAAAGACCACCATCCCCAAAAATTTTCTGGTGTACGATGAACTGGGGATTTATAAGATTCTTACTGACATTAAGGATCCGTGGATTTACCCGGATTTTGTCGAGGAAGTACTGGGGAAGCTGGTTGCATATGACAAAGAGCAGGGAACAGACTACATGAAAATTCTAAGAGCCTATTTTGAGAATGACTGCAGCACGATCTGTACCGCAAAGGCACTGTACTGTCATAAAAACACACTGACATATAAACTGAACACCATCAAGGAAGTATTGGGGTACGATATTTTGAATAATGAAAACCGGGTACGGATTATGGTGGCGTTTTATATCCTTCAATTGGGGACGGGGGATTTTTAAAAATCCCCCGTCCCCAATTGAAGTTTTCCACGATTTTGGGGAAAGCGTGTGGATAACTATGGGGATAATTGTGATATAATGGTTGCATAAATGCAGAGATTCAATAGGTGATAACCTGTTTGGGAAAAGGAGGACAGACATATGAATGAAAATCGGGTAAAGAGGAACCGGCTGCTGGGAGATCGGGTGATCAGAGGACTGGAATCCCGGAATATGGAAGGGTATTATGCAGAGACAAAGGAGGAGGCGCTGAAGAAGGCGCTGGAATTAATTCCGGAGGGCAGCAGTCTTTCCTGGGGAGGATCGATGACGATAGCGGAAATCGGTCTGAAGGAGGCGGTATGCTCAGGAAATTACAAAGTTTATAATCGGGATGCGGCGAAAAATCCGGAGGAAAAAAGAGCGGCAGAGCTTGCGGCCTATGACTGTGACTTTTTCCTGACCAGCGCCAATGCGGTTACAGAAGACGGAGAGATGATCAATGTGGATGGCTTTGCAAACCGGGTGTCTGCAATTGCGGCAGGGCCCAGGACGGTATTGGTGATCGCGGGGATGAATAAGGTGGTCAAAAGCCTGGAAGATGCGTATTCCAGAGCAAGAAATGAGGCGGCTCCCATCAACACGCAAAGATTTGGCCTGGATACGCCATGCTCAAAGAATGGAATGTGTTACGACTGCAAATCGCCGGACACTATCTGCTGCCAGATCCTGATCACGAGATTTTCAAAGATCAAGGGCAGGATCAAGGTTATCCTGGTAGATGAGGCGCTGGGGTTCTGATGATGAGCGGTTTTGTAAGAACGGAAATCAAACAATTTATGGACTGCTTTCTCCCTGTGCCTGTGACCGGGCAGCTGACCGGGGACTGCTGGGGTGCGGAACATGTCCTTCCAAGAGACCAGGATAACGGGCTGGAAGATAAAGTGCTGGAGGATCCTGCCATAACCGGAAAGGTGAATTATACATATTGGGACGGCACTATCCTGTATGATAAGGACGGCTGCGGCAAATATCATATGTTCGCCAGCCGCTGGGATGAGGCGGATGGCTTTGAAAAGGTCAATGGAACAGGAGGATGGAGTGGCTCCCTGGCGGTCGAGGCGGTAAGTGATCACCTGTATGGGCCGTATGATCAGAAAGAACGGCTGCTTTGGCCGGACAGCCTGGGAGGGCTGGGACATAATGTCTATGTATTCCGTCTCAGGGAAGATGACCCTGCAGGAGCGTACGCCGCTATTGCAAGTGATACACGTCCGGGAGATCTTTTTACCACGGATAATCTGGATGAAGGGAAATGGACGTATCGGGGACCGTTAAAGCTGGACCGGGGGCATTTCTTCCGGGCAAATATCTGTATCATCCTAAGACCGGACGGTGTTTATGAGCTGCTGAACAGAGACGGTCTCATCGCCCTTTGCGAGGGGAGTATTCTGGATACATTTCACCTGAGACATGAAAATATCTGGCCGGAAATAAAAGGTCTGCCAACGGAGAACATGGAGGATCCGGTACTTTGGTACAGCGGCGGGCTGTACCACTGCGTGGTGAATCAGTGGAGCGCCAGAACCGCCTTTTATATCATTTCGGAAAATGGAGTGGACGGCTGGAAGCTGGCGGATGGCATCGCCTACAGCCCTCTCCGTGATTTTATCAGATACGAAGATTCAGATGTGGTCAATAGATGGAATAAAATAGAGCGTCCCGGGGTATATTTAGAAGAGGGGGTTGTGAAGGCTATGACCTTTTCGGTACTGGATCTTCCCAAGGAGGAAGATAAAGGAAATGACGGCCATGCCAGTAAAGTGATCGTTGTTCCTTTCGACGGGGAAGCCCTGAACAGGTTCGCCAGAGAACAGTATTACGGAAAACAGAATCAAAAAGTATAAGAATCTTTTCATTGACGAAAGAGATGGAGTTTGCTATAATATGAGTGTTCCGCAGGAAGCGGAACACTGCGGCGCAGTAGCCAAGTGGTAAGGCATGGGTCTGCAACACCCTGATTCACCGGTTCAAATCCGGTCTGCGCCTTTTAAATAAGTACATTTTATAGAAGCTGAAGGAAATATTCCCTTCAGCTTTTTTTAGAACTTGTTTAGGAATCATTAAGCGGAAACTGAGAAAATTTAGGAGAAAGCAAAAACGCCGGGCGGATGCACCGGCAGAAAGATTGGGGAAAACTATGAAAGAGAGACAAAAGCTGACAAATATTTTGATTATTGAAGATGACGAGGATATCCGCGAGGGAGTGCGGATCCTGCTGGAGGGAGAGCAATACCAGGTACAGGAGGCGGAAAACGGGAGGAAGGGTCTGCAGCTGCTTACAAAAGATACAGATCTTGTAATTCTCGACATTATGATGCCGGGCATGTCAGGATTTAAAACCTGCGAGGAAATCCGGAAGATATCCTATGTACCGGTTCTGTTCCTGACAGCCAAATCTCAGGAGTCCGACAAGCTTCTGGGGCTGATGGCCGGGGGAGACGATTATCTGGCAAAACCCTTTTCTTATGCAGAGCTGCTGGGGAGAGTCAAAGCTCTTCTCAGGCGTTACCAGTTTTATAAAGGCAAGGAAGAGCCTAAAAAGATGGAGCAGGATTCCTTTATAGACCTGGCGGGCATCCGGATCAACGAATCTTTTAATGAGGTGTATGTAAGAGGCGAGGCGGTTGAGCTGTCAGAGCTGGAGTATCAGATCCTGCTGCTCTTGATGCGTCATCCGCGGAAAATATTTTCAGCGCAGAATCTTTATGAAAGCGTGTGGAATGAGCCCTATTTTTATAACTGCAGCAGTACGGTCATGGTACATATCCGGAGACTGCGGGTAAAGATCGAGGAGGATGCGCAGAATCCCAGACATATTGTGACAGTATGGGGGAAAGGATATCGGTTTGGAACATATGAGGAATAAACAGACATCGATCTATATGAGGCTGACCAGGCTGCTCTTGATGGCGGCATGCATTTCCGCTGTCTTTTTTGCCCTGCTGGATCTGGTGGAAGGACATGTGATCAGCCTTTATCTCAGGAATTCGGACTATATCGGACAAAAGAGACAGGAGCAGCTGGAAAGCCTTCAGGATTATATCACAGACCATAAGCTTTACAGTGAAAACATATATGAACTCCGGGGCTGGCTGAAAACCCAGCCGGCGGTAGCGCTGCAGATTTTTATGGATGGAGAGCTGATCTATGATTCCTATTTCCAGGAGGCGGACGGCAGCTGGGAAGTGGGCAGTGATGAGAATTTCCGGTCGGAGCATCTTAGCACGGTGGAGCTGGGAGATGGTGAAGCGGCAGTATTTTTAAGGGGCTTTTATGTCTATCATTTTTATACCTATGCCTTTATCGTGGAAATCATCCTGTCATCTGGCGTGTTCGTGCTGATCGTGCTTGCGGGGATCCAGAAGACGATCCGCTATATCCGCAGGCTGCAGTCAGAGATTGAGATCCTGGAAGGCGGAGACCTGGACTATTCTATTACCGTCAGCGGAAGAGACGAGCTGGCCTCGCTGGCGGCAGGACTGGATGCCATGAGAGTTTCCCTGAAAGAACAGATGGAGGAAGATGCAAAGCTGACGGCGGCATACCGAAAACTGGTAACAGAAGTTTCTCATGATCTGAGGACACCGCTGACCTCGCTGATGATCTATACAGAGATCCTGCGGCAGGGAGACATGGAAGACAAAGAGCAGCTGGAAAATTATATTGACAAGATCCACAGAAAAGCGCATCAGATCAAAATACTTTCGGATCATATTTTTGAATATTCTCTGGTCAGCGGTCGGGAAGAGGTTGAGCTGGAGGAGGCGGAGGATATGGGGCTGATCTTTTACGACAGCCTGTCTGAGATGGCGGCCTACTTAGAGCAACAGGGATATGGTGTGACCCGCAGGCTCCAGTGGAATGGCTGCAGGATACGGATCAACCAGGAATATATCAGCAGGATCCTGGACAATATTACATCAAACATTCTTAAATATGCAAGACAGGACGCCCCGGTCCAGATTGGAACAGTAAAGGCCGAGGAGGAAGAAGCTGCCGGAATCTATTTTGAGAACCGGATTGAAAAGGATGTGGATGACAGAGAAAGCACAAAGATCGGGATCCAGAGCGTGGAGAAGATGATGCAGAAGATGGGCGGCTACTGCCAGGTGGAAAAAGAGGAGGAGCTGTTTAAGATCACGCTGTGGTTTCCGGCGGTCAGGGAAGAGTAGGGCGGCTTGGAATCTTCCTGTCTGAAAATAAAAAGGGAAAGGAACAAAAGCGTCCTTTCCCTGAATGTCTGTGTTTTATATATATTATCTTCCGCGCAGTCTGGCGAAAAAGCCCTTCTTCTTCTGAGGGGTATCCAATGGACCGCGGATACCTTTGACTGCGGTGATATAGATGCCGCTGACGGTTGCCTTGACTTCCTTTTTCACTGGAATCAGTGGGAAAACCTCTGCATCACACATCAGAGTCATGATCTTCGGGCCTACCTTAGCCTTCACTACCGGCACCTTGGAGCGGCGCAGGTATTTTGGAGTGCTTTCCAGTACAATGGGAGGGAAATCGGCGTCTTTCAGACGCATTTTGCCCTTGTCGATGATCAGCATGGACATGGTCTGGGCCATGGCATCGATCTGCTCCTGCTGTTCTGCCTGCTTCTTTTCAGCTCTTTTACCCAAGAAATATAAAACGATACATGCAACGATTAATATTACCAATATCACAAGTAATACGATGGTTAACGTACTCACGACAGACCTCCTGTTCATTCAAAATTTCACGCCATTTATTGTATCATTGTTTCCGGACAAGTGCAAGAGATTTGCGATTATAGGGTTACTTTTCTTAAAAGTACAGCTATAATATATAAGGTAATCATTAAATAAAATTTAGCTGGGAGAGCAGAATGTCAGATAATATTTTAGAAATTTTCGCAACTTCATATATGTGGCTGCTGGAGCACATGTTTCTGATCAATGTTGTGTTCTCTTTCCTGATTATATTTTTTCAGAGGAAAAATCCAACCACAGTCTGGGCGTGGCTGCTGCTTTTGTATTTCATTCCGATCCTGGGGTTTCTCCTGTACATGATCCTGGGACAGAATTTCAGGAAGGAACGCATGTTCAAAATGAAAGAGATTGAAGGAGAGATCAAATATGCGGTCCGGCGGCAGGAGGAATCGATCTACCGAAAAAAACTAAGGCTTAGGGATCCGGAACTGGAACGGTTTAAGAGCCTGATCCTTTATAACCTGAATGAGGGAGAGGCCGTGCTGACGGATAATAACGATATCCGTATCTACACGGACGGAAGGGAAAAATTTAATGCGCTTCTAAATGAAATGGATCATGCAAGAAATTATATCCATATCCAGTATTATATTATCCGGAGTGATGAACTCTGGAAGGAGATTGAAGAGGTTCTCCTTAGAAAAGCAAGACAGGGCGTGGAGATCAGGATCCTGTTTGACAGCATGGGCTGCCGCGGACGCAAAGGAATGCACAAGGCAGACTGGGACAGACTCCGGAAAGCAGGAATCCAGGTGGCGGAATTTTTCCCGGCGGTGCTTGGCAAGCTGCAGCTTAGAGTGAACTACCGGAATCACCGGAAGATTGCGGTGATCGACGGACGGATCGGATTTGTAGGAGGTTTTAATGTAGGAAGGGAATATCTGGGAAAGGACCGGAAGTTTGGCTACTGGAGAGACACGCATATCTGCATCGAAGGTTCGGCGGTCACGTCCCTGGCGGTGCGTTTTGTGCTGGACTGGAACTATGCGGCCAGAGAAAATATTTTTCTGGAGGACCGGCTGTTTGAGATACCAACCTACGTAAGGAACGGGAGAGACCCGGTGCAGATCATCTCCAGCGGCCCGGACTCAAAAAGCCAGACCATCCGTAATAACTATCTGCGGCTGATCCATATGGCAAGAAAGAGTATTTATATCCAGACGCCTTATTTCATCCCGGACGATGATATAAAAAATGCATTGATCATAGCGGTAAAATCCGGGATCGACGTGCGGATCATGGTGCCCTGTAAGCCGGATCACCCGTTTGTGTACTGGGCGACCTATTCATATCTGGGAGAGATGATCGAGGCGGGAGCCAGATGCTATACCTACGACAATGGATTTCTCCATACAAAATGCCTGTGTGTAGACGGGCTGGTCAGCTGTATCGGCACGGCCAATATGGATATCCGGAGTTTTGCGCTGAACTTTGAGGTCAATGCGGTAATTTACAGCGCCAGGACAACGGAGCGGCTGATGGAGGCCTTTGAAAACGATATTCCCAAGAGCACATTGGTAACACGCAAAAAGTATAAGCAGAGAAGCCTTATGATCCGGACCAAGGAGCAGTTCTGCCGACTGCTTTCGCCGGTGCTTTAACGGCTGCTGGCGGGATTCTTTTATGAAATATCTCTAAAAATACTAGGAAACCGGGACAAGATGTGCTATAACATAAGAGTGTATTTTTGATGATTTACGAGGTGTAAGATGAAAAAGAAATTAGTAATCATGTTGACAGGAGTTTTTGCGGCGTCTATGCTGCTGGCGGGATGCGAGGCAAGCAAGGGGCTGGAGACGGATGACCTGAAGATCACCCAGTATAAAGGCGTGGAAGTGGATGAAGTGGAGAAGCCGGATGAAGTTACGGATGAAGACGTGGATGCATCGATCCAGGCTACCCTGCAGACAAATGCGACGACTACTGAGGTGACCGACCGTCCGGTTCAGGAGGGCGATACGGCGACAATTGATTTTACCGGAAAGATTGACGGTGCAGAATTTGAAGGCGGTTCCAGCACGGATTATCCGCTGGTGATCGGTTCGGGATCTTTTATTGAAGGGTTTGAAGACAGCATTGTCGGTCACAATATCGGGGATACCTTTGACTGGAATGGAAAATTTCCGGATGACTACAGTAATGCGGACTATGCAGGAAAAGATGTGACCTTTACGATTACCGTGAAGGGAATCGGAGTAGAGGAAGTGCCGGAGCTGACAGATGATTTTGTGCAGACCGTTTCTGAAGAATCAAAGACTGTGGATGAGTATAAGGAAGAAGTAAAGAAGCAGCTGGAAGATGAAGCTGAGACTACTTATAACGATACACTTCGTCAGGAAGTATGGCAGACAGTGCTGGACAATACAGAGGTGAAAAACTATCCGGAGGATGAAGTGACAGAGATGTCGGATTCTCTGAAGTCTCAGTATGAGAGTGCGGCAGAGTATTACGGAACGCCGGTGGAGGATTTCATCGAGACACAGATGGGTATGACCATGGATGAGTTTGAGGAGCAGGTAGACACGGCTGTCCGCAGCAGTATCAAAGAGACTATGATAACGGATGCGATTGCAAAGGAAGAGAAGATCAGCCCAAGTGATGACGAGTATAACAAGCAGTTCGAAGAAATGGCTGAATCCTACGGATACGAGGATGTGGATGCGCTGAAAGAAGCGGCAGAGGAAGATGATCTGAAAGAAATCGCGCTGAACAACCTGGTAAAAGACTGGCTGGTGGAAAACTGTATCCAGGTAGCCGGAGAATAAAAAATAAAAGCAAGACGGCATGGCTGTAAAGAGCTGTGCCGTTTTTTTGGTATACCCGGCGGGCGGCCGTTGTGTTTGCGGCGTGCATACTTGTGATCCGGCGGCGTGACTGTATATTAAAATAGAAAGAATGAAATGGAAAATAGTACTTGACTCTCCTCTTAGGGGAGGCATTATACTGAACACAGATTCGGATCAGGAAAGGGATAGCATATGTTTTCAATCGGAGAATTTTCCAAGACCTGCCAGGTCAGCGTCAAGACCCTGCATTACTATGATAAGATCGGGCTTTTAAAGCCGGTAAAGGTAGATGCGCTTACAGGATACCGTTATTACAGTCAGCCGCAGATGGAAGAAATGCTTCTGATCCAGAGGCTGAAGCGGTATGGATTTTCCCTGGAGGAGATCCGGGGGATGCTGGCCTGCGGGGAAAAGAGGGAGCTCTTTTCAAAACTGCTGCAGCAGAAAGAAAAATTATTGCAACAGAAGCAGGAGACGGAACAGGTTTTAAGAGAGCTGTCCGCTCATCTGCTGGACTTTGAAAGGACAGGTGATATTATGGGATATCAGAAGGGCTATGAAATCCAGGTGGTCGAGGCGCCTGAGCGCAATGTGATCGCGTCGCGCCAGAATATGAGCGTAGATGAATTCGGAAAATATTATGAGAAACTTTATCAGAGGGTACCGGAAGAAAAGGTGACGCCAAATGGTATGGTAGGGGCAGTCTATTATGACAAAGAGTTCAACCGCGAGTGCAGTGATATCGAGCTGGTGGTAGGGATCCGTGAGAGGGAAAAGGCAGACAGAGTCATTGAGAGGGGGCTGTGTGCCAGAACCCTGCACCGGGGCGCCTACTCCACGCTCTCAGAGGCCTATGCGGCGCTGGTGACCTGGATCGGGGAAAACGGGTACCGGTGCAGCGGGGCACCGTATGAATTTTATCTGCGGACACAGTTTGACGGGCTCTCGCCGGAAGACTGGGAAACAGAAATATTTTTCCCAATTGAGAAAAAATAGTTCATTGGGGACGGGGGATT
>OGXO01000664.1_pt1 | contig 19705 bp, 12 predicted proteins | sample 1576321 | NCBI WGS metagenome assembly OGXO01 (sample SAMEA3541568, study PRJEB24748) | human gut metagenome | biome: human gut; feature: human-associated habitat; material: faeces | place: China | collected 2012 | reverse complement strand
TCGCTGACCTGCCGCTCGGTGAATCGGAACGTGATGTCGGCGCATTCCGCGACCATTCATGCGTGCTGTCCTGAAAATTTAAGCAGATTTTATCAGGAGGTCGGGCGTGGCGGTCGTGATAGACTTCCATCGCTCAGCCTATTTATTCCTTACCAGAGCAGATATGACAATGATAGTGATGTGCGAAGGGCGCTGGGGCTGGTCAGCAAAAGAGTTCTTACGGTTGAACGAGCTGTTATTCGTTGGAAAGCACTGCTTTCTAACCCAGCAGCAATGATCGATTTTGACGAGTGCGTTCTGAACACCTCCGCTACTCCGCCCACGATGACAGACGAGGAGGCCGAGTATGCAGGGAACCGGAATGTTGCATGGAATGTCAACCTGCTTCTGTTCCTGCATCGTACTGGGTTTATTGACCTTCTGGATGCAAACTATGTGTTCGACAAGAAATCGATTCCGCCCAAAAAATATTACACGGTTACGATCAAGTTGCTACAACCCGATATTCTCAGCGATGATGACGGCCTGGCGGCTGCACTGGCAGAACCCCGTGCCAGAGAATATGAAGCACAGATGATTGGATATAGAATCATGAGTGAACTTGTATCCTCTCCCAAAGCATTGTGTTGGGGGCGTGTTTTTAGACACCTTTTCCCGCTTTCACGGGAAGTATGCAACGGCTGTCCGGCAGATCCGGAGGGCCGCATCACGAGTGATGATACTTACAAGCTGCGAACTGATCCTGAGATCAAGCTTCCAGCTGCATCTCCGGCACCACGCTTGGGGCGAAATATGGGGTCCTTTAATGAAATGATTATCAGCAGACCATCAACAGGACCTTGCAGCATCGAAGAAGTTGTTGTGATTGCAGAAAAGGCTTATCAAAACAATATCGGTGCATTTATTGTTCCAAACCGTCTGGCCAATGAGATTATCTACAATGGAATCCTTTTAAATTACGAAGAGTTCTATTATGCGGTTGTCCATTGCCCCTATCTCTTCGCCAAAGGCGTTGTCTGTATTTTTGACGGTGACACTGCCACAAACTTTACTCTGTACAAGGCCCTTGGAAAACTGGATGTCTTTGGCTATCGCAAGATACTCTACTGCAACGAGAATACCATCGTTGCCAATGGTGGTAAGACGATAAGAGAGTATAGCGACGGTTATCCTATTCCGATTCAAAAATTCTAAAGGAGGTATTCGTATGTTCAAAGTCAATCCAGACGGCATGCGAATGGAGCCGACGCCGGAGCGAGTTCTCTCTGTTTGCCGTTTGGTTTCCCATAAAATCATGAGTCGTGATGAGGTGCGGCAATGCATGACATTGGGGATCAATGACGAAAAGGAAATCGACCAAATCAACAAGTCGATCAATGTGGCCCTCGAAGAACTTTCCCTGATCAAAGCTGATGCAGAAAAATTGGTTTTAGCAGTTGATCCAGGTGTAATCGCTTCACCTAAAGATTTTCGGCGATATGTGGGTGCTCGGATCTTCTCCGCAAAAAACACCACATTTCACATGTTTACTAAGTGGCTAATTGCTCAGAATGAGCGAATTTTTGCATTGAAATCCTGGGAAGGTATGGCCAAAACATGTGCATCTGAGGTGAGAGAGCTTGCTGCATTGAACGAAAACGCTGTCCTTGGATGGCGCTTTTGGGCTGCTTTTTTAGGGCTTGGCTATTTGAGCGGAACAATGATAATCCCCAATATGAAGCTCCGTTTAGAAGATATATTGGCGACTACATACACTGAGAAGTTCAAATATAACGAGACCATTCTTGCCCAGGATTTTATGCTCTGGTTGAGCACAAAATTACCAGAAGTCGAGGTTGGTGGCAAGCTTCCGTTGGCTCTCTCTGCTGGCCTCCGCACATTACATGAAATTGGGCTTATTAAACTTGGAACATGGTCTGACTCCACCCCTGTCATGCTCCACTATGTAGACGGTGATCCAATCAACGGATTCACACACATTTCGGTGAAGGAGGCGATTTACTCATGATATGGGAACAATATCGTTCTGTAATGGAACGGTATGCGATTAAAACAGACGATATGGCCACTGAAGATGCCTATTTCATGTCGACTCACATGCCATTCTCGTCTCTTGAACTTTTCCGCGGTGGTTATTATGAAGAGGGGAAGATGCCTGCCCCAACAAAGCTGATGAGCGAAGATGAGGTTTTCGAGCAAGTGATTTATAATCCTGACAATGAACATCGCATGATCATTGTTCGAGGCAATCATGGCACCGGTAAATCTCATCTTATCCGTTATTTGAAAGGTAAGTTTGAAAGGAGTCCCTCTACCGTATATAATCCAGCAACTGAGCAGTTAGTTTTCCTGCGTCGTTTGAATAACTCTGTTCGCGGCGCCTTCTCTCAGTTATTGGAACAGAATGCAATTAAAGATCCAGATGTTGCAGAGAAGCTACGTAAATTTGTGGTCTCTTCCGATTCCAAAGATGAAGGCTCTTTCAAAACAGAGATTTTGTATGCTTATATTGCTGCTGTACGAAACGATGTGTCGGGTGAAACATACAAAGCTGTCAAATGCCGTGATATTGCCAGTTATCTTGCTGACAGCCGTGTAAGTGAACATCTGCTGCGTGAAGGCGGCGCAATATCCAGGTGTTATAATATTATCACTGCGCCAAGCAACCAGATCCTTCAAGACACAACTATTTTTACAGAAGATGATTTCAATGTATCTAAAATCATCCGTGCTGTAATGAAACAGGGGGATCCCCAAGCATCCCTCTTTGCAGCCTCCTTGAAAGGTGATGAATTTGAGATTACAAAACTCATCAACTATCTCAATGGATTTACGAGAGAGGTTATTCAGCGTTGTGCAGACATTTCAAGTGAAAATGCAGAGACAATTTTTGCACAGCTAAGACGAGATTTGAAAAAGCGAGGCAAAAATCTTACTATTTTTATCGAAGACTTCACAGGCTTTACCGGAATCGACCAGGAACTCATTACGGCGCTTTCTTACGAGCATGGCGGCGACTACGCCGATCTGTGTCGTGTTACTTCGGTAATCGGTATCACCAACGACTATTATTATGCGTTTCGCGGTAATTTCAAAGACCGTGTAACACATCAAATTGAAGTTACAGAACGCTCCTATGGCACGGACGAATTTATTATTCAGATGGCTGGCCGGTATTTGAACGCAATTTACTGTGATCCCGCAGCACTCCATGATTGGATTGACTCTGGCGCAGATTTGAGTGAATTGCCAATCAGTGATTTCACACCTCCTTGTGAATGGGATACCACAACCATTGGCAACAAGGAGGTAACACTATATCCCTTTAACCGGCATGCACTGCTGACTCTGTACGAATCTCTTGCGACGAAAAGCCCGAGAATGTTCTTGAAGAATGTTATTCGCGCTCAGTTAAAAGAATATTTTGATGGCAAGCAGTATGGGGATGGTTGGTATTTCCCACTTAACCCCAGTAACGCTCAGATGTCCAATGACCCACACAGTTCTTCAATTGACCGTTTGGAAAGTATGGGTTCCGACGATAAGAACCGTCTGAAGGCATTGTTTGCTATTTGGGGTGACGGCTCTGCATCCGGTGTGAAAGAAACCGATGGGACACTGCGTTTTGGTGGTCTGAATCAAGCTTTCCTTGCAGATATAGGATTGGCTACTTTTACTGGCATAGGCGAAATCGTGGACAAATCCACGGGGAAAGCTGTGTCTCCGACTATTGCATCCGAACCAGCAAAACACAGCGAGGGCACTCCTGTTCATCAAACAACTATTCCGGAGCCCCCCAAGGTCAAGTCTCCTGCCGATGGTGCCACAAAGAATTATCGTAAGTTTAAGGACGATATCACAGCCTGGTTTACCAAGGGCGAAACATTGAAATATGATTCCGATTATCGTGGCTGGCTTCGTACCCTTGTTCGTGGAGATTCCAAACAATGTGGTGCAATCAATTGGCAGGATATTGGTATCCCAGCCTATATTGCAGAAGAGCGCCTTTCTGACCTGGGGTGCTACTATATTGACGATCAAAGTTCTGCCGCAAATATTGATAGAGCCATCGTTTACATGGACAGAAGTTCCGAAAGCCGCGATGCTCTGATGGCCTTGAATGAACTGAACTATGCAAAAGGTTGGGATTTCGAGGGCGCAGCATATTACCAGCAGAGATTGATTACTTGGTTGGAACGCAGAAAAGCTGAAATCACCGAAAAAGTTACCGCTACTAAGCAGGGGGAAGATCCTCTCCCAGTATTGGAGTGGTGCCTTGCAATTCAATATCTGAAAGCGTGTATCTTGGGCCAAAAGGTTGATACCAGTTCTCCCTATTCAACAATCCGATCTTTGTTCAAAGATTTCAAGAAGGACGATAGCATCAAGAGAGACACCCGTGAGTGGAACGACATGATTCAGTTTGTCCTTAACCGTAAAGCTGACTTTGATAGTGCCTTGACCTTCTTAAAACAAGCTTCGGCAACCACAATGGGCGCAATCCATTTTTCAGTCGATCCCAACGCAAAATCCTGTTATAGAACAGACGAGCTGGTACTTGCTGCTGAAAAGCTTATGGCCGCAGACTGGGATATTGAAGCAATATTGCCCAGTAACATCCCACAGAAACACCTTCTCTATAATCCCGCTACGCTGTTGAAAGCACTCTATCCAAGCGTTAAAAAGGCTATGGATGCGGATACGCAAGAAGCGGCAAGGGTGGTAGGAAAACTCAAAGATTACATTGGTGAACTCACACAGAACAATCTCATTGCTTCTCTGGCTGCTATTCAAGAACTGTTTTCTGTATTTTCTGCGAATGGAATCATAGGAAGTACAGAGCTTAGAGTCAAGTATGAAAAGCCCCCCGTGGAAACGGCCAAAACTGTAATGGGGCATATCAAACTGATTAAGGATGCGGCCTCTGTACAAGCAGTAAAGCAGCTGACAGCATACTCTGGTAACTCCCTGCATGTGCTGTACGATTTCCTCCGGGACATTCAGACGATTTCCCAAAAGGCTGACCAGGAAGGTGCGAAGGCCCAAAAAGACATAGCTGCTACTGGCGGTTTTGCTGATACAGAAGTATTGTCTGAAGCTGCCTTGTCCTCTATGGAGGAGCTCTACGCTCAGCTTGAGAATATGGAGGTATACGAAAATGCTGCTAACTGAGACAATCAAAAACTGCACCTCTGCTATCAAAAAACGCCGAGCAACAATCGAAAGCAAGCAGCATGCCGAAACTTACGCAAAAGCGTTGGCGCAGCTTGCCCAGGCCACCGCGAGTATTAAAGAGACCGTTGATTGTGCTACTGCCATGAAAGAAAAAGGAATTGTCAGCACTTCACTTATGGATGAATCTACTCGCAACGAACTGCTGGCTTGTATCGACGATTGCGGCAACGGCGTCTCTGAAATGCGGTTGACCTTGGAAACGGTTAAGCTGCTGAAATCCAAAGGAGATACTGTTGCAGCGCAAATTAAAATCGTATGGCGCGATGCTGCCCAGAAATATTCTGATGGTCCAAAGGGCTATTTGTCTATGATTGGCGGTCTATCAAATGACCCCAAGCGGGCAAAAGATTTGACTGACAGCATAACTCAAACGGTTGCTGGAAGTCCATCCATCAAAGCGGTAAACAGCCTGGTTTCCTATGTGGTGGAAGCAAAGCAAATTACCGATCAATTTTCTTTGAACCCCGAAATCGAAAACTTCTTAAAGAAGGTCTCTTCTCAGCAAGCAACGGTGTTGGATTTGGCCCCCAATATTATGACATGGCTCAAAGAAAAAAATCTTACAGGTAAGCTGAAGATTAGATTTTAGAAAGGAGGGTGACAATGACTATTCTTGAAGTGATTAAAGCTGTGCTTAGCAAGGAAAAAGATGGATTGACGTGTAAAGAAATAACAAATCACATACTTTCTGAGAAATTATATGCTTTTAATACAACAGATCCAAACTCAATTGTTGGACATAGTCTCCGTAGACATTGTCAGGGACTCGACTTTCCATCAGCGCATCCGGTTAAATATTTCTACATTGTTTCTGGCAAACGCGGGACAGCCGTTTACTCACTTATAGAATCAACATTTACTGTTTCAGGTGATGATATTTCAAAAAAGCCTCCTATATCCTCGGCATCAGACCTGTTACCAGAGGAGAAAATACAAAAGTATTACAATGAACATAAAGAAAGTATGAAAAGTCAACTTCTTGATATGATTCTTAATAATGACCCAAGCTTTTTCGAACACCTTGTAGTTAAGCTTCTCCTTGCTTTAGGATATGGTTATGGAACAGATGCAGGTCAAGTTGTAGGCAAATCTCACGATGGCGGGATTGACGGAATTATCAATGAAGATAAACTTGGCTTGGACAAAATTTATATCCAAGCCAAGCGTTATGCGCCAAGTCACAATGTTGGATGCAAAGAAATACAGGCTTTTTCTGGAGCAATGAAAAAAGTTACCAAGGGAGTATTTATTACAACTTCCAGCTTTACAAAAGAGGCGAGAAAAGAAGTCTTAGAGCAAGTTGGAAAGCAAATTGTACTAATTGATGGTGCACTACTTACTGATTTAATGTTACGTAGCAATATAGGCGTTCGATGTGTGCAAACATTTGACACTTATGAAATTGACACGGACTTCTTCGGTACTATTTGAACGGAAGAGATACGATACTGTCGCAAAATATCCCCTTGAAAAATCATACAAAGAACAGTCCCCCCCATAAGACAGAGTAGCTTTTGGGGAGGACACTTTTTCCTATTGCACTTGATTCATTTTACGATGTTATCATTACTGGAATCGTAGATTACTTTAAATGTTTCGCGTACTCTGTCATCTTCTTCAATTTGCAATATGATAAACTATCCAAAAAGTGTTTTAAAATAACTGGTGTGGATTGGACCTGACTACACAAACAAAAACTGTGCAAAATATAAATATGACGGCAACAGATAAAACGGCCCCTGAAAAGTTATTTCAACTTTCTTTGAGACCATTTTTGTATTGCTTTTCAAAAGTCTATTTTGCAACAGGCCTCTTAAACTATAAATCAGCCATAGATTTCACATATTTCGTAAGAGCTGAGAAATCGACCTTCGTATCATGGTTCCAAGAAAGACGGATAGCCTCACTCACTCGTGCTTCATCCAGCCCCATAGCTGTTAATACATAACTTGGGTCATGGCTGCCAGAGTTACAGGCTGAACCATTGGAGAACGCATATTCTTCCTTTACAGCAAGGAAGATACCCTCTGCATCCACACCATGGAAACTAATGTTTACGGTGGACGGCAGGCAGTGTTCCTGGTCTCCATTCAAAGTATAGTTCAGACCTTCCACAGCCTCCAGGAATTTTCGCTTGATCGCTCTACAGCTTTTCATGTGGACGGCGGATTCCTTGTCGCTTAGCTGAGCTGCGAGAGCGAAGCCTGCAACCAAAGCTACCGGTGTAGTTCCCGGACGGTATCCCCGTTCCTGCTGGCCGCCATACATGAGCGGTATGACGGGAGGCCGTTTATATGTACGGTCGCGCCGCATAATAAATGCGCCAATCCCCTGGGGACCGCTGATTTTATGGGCAGTGATACTAAGCATATTGTATTTGGTATTTCGTAAGCTATCATTCAGCTTACCAAAACCTTGTGTGGCATCAACATGAAAATATGTCTTAGTCCCTGCTAGTGCTGCACCGACCTCTTCAATAGGCTGTATCACGCCGGTTTCGCTGTTGACCTGCATCATAGAAACAAGCAGAGTTTTGTCCGTGACGAGGCTGAGAATCTGCTCCGGTTTGATTCGGCCAGACGCATCGGGAAAAACGAAATCCACGACACACCCTTTTTCTCGCAGGTGCTTCATTGCCTCCAAAACAGACTTGTGCTCGATGGCTGTGGTAATGAAGTGATTGCGGCCACTTTCAAGAGCATAGTCGAGCAATCCGAGAATCGCCATGTTATTACTCTCGGTGGAACCGCTGGTGAAGAAAACGTCCGTACTGTCCACGGACAGGATCTCTGCAATAGATTTTCTTGCAGAGGAAACAATTTCTTTGGCGTCAGTACCAAAAGTGTGAGTTCTACTGTCTGCGTTGCCATAATGACAGCGATACACATCGATCATCTTCTCCAGAACTCTTTCGTCTATTGGAGTAGAAGCGTTATAGTCAAGATAAACAGCCATTATACTTCCTCCTTCGGAAGAGCTGATTTGAGTAGATCAGAGCAATTTTTCAGTACATCTCTTGTGCTGTAATGGTTGATACCTCTGTTCAAATGAAGTCTAAAATACTTTGCGAGGGTTTTTTCATCATCACCAAGCCCATCGTCAATGCAACGTTGCCGGATAACGGCTTCGTAAATTTCGGAATACTCACCAGCGAAGGTGGACCAATCCATTTCTACATTACTGTCGGATAAAGGATCGACACCACCGGGGACAGACGGTTCAGCCAATGACCAGCAAAGCGCCCACCGGCAAAGAACATTCCAGTTCTGAACTCCGGTTTTGGCTTTTATGCGAATAAGCCTGTCCTTTTCGGGCTGCGATAATTTGAAATGCTTTACAATCATGAATTACACCTCCCCAAAATAGCCGTGAACAATCGAGGTACACTGTTCCTCTTCACGGTAGAGGAGTGTATAATAATCGACCACATTATCTCGGATGAGATCGAGGTAGCGACCATAAATTTCTTCATCCGTAGATAAGACCACTACCTGAGAGCTTGCTGCTGGCAGGTATTTGGTTACAAAGTTGGCTCTGTGGGAAGAGTCCAAACGGGCCATAGGGGTGTCGATGATAACCGGGGCTTTGTAGCCGGAAGTTAGAGCCAATGCCCACACAATGGCGACTGCAAACATCTGCTGTTCTCCAGCAGAGAGCTGGCTCTTTAGAAGCTCATTACCATCCAGATCAAGAATGGTGACATCCAAGGTGCTGGGGTCAATCTTAATCTCACTTACCAATGAATCCTTCTCGACAAGTTCAAGGAAACATCTTGTTGCTGTGCTGGATAACTTATCGACTTTCTCGCATTGCAAACGCACTTTAAACTCACGAAGAACCTCGATGGACATTGCTGCATACTTTACAATACGAGTGTTGTCATCGTTTGCGTATTCCTTTTCAGCAATAGCTTTGATTAGCTGAATACGCTTCAATACGAGTAGTTCTCTCTGGCGGTTTAAGCTCTCAATGGACTCCAGTTGGCGTTTATACTCAGCATCTGCAAGATTTTTTTCTGCCTCGATAGATTTCAGGGCGTCATAAAGCTGCATAGCCAAGGTTTTTTCATCTGCAGCCCCTAGGTGTGCATCAAGGCTCATCAGTTCGCTCTCTTGAGCCTCCACACGATTTACGAGCGTATCAATCCGTTGTGTGATATTTTGAAACACTTCTGTAATTAGCCTCTTATAGAGCATCATGCTGGTCGCGGACATGTTTTTTACAGTTTCCTCTGTCACGTTCTTGGGAATATGTCCAACTAGAACTTCATTAACGATATTTTGAACCGTTCTGAGATCTGACGGATTGAGGCCACATGCAGCAAGCCTTTCAAGAATTTTCCGATGCAGATCTACAATAATTCTATCCGAATAGAGTTTCGCCTCAGTTTGCTGGGAGGAAAGCTCACTTTCATAAGATTGCGTAACTAAGCTGCGGCACATAAAAAGAGGTGTAGACGCATCCACAGTTAGTTGCATAATTTCTTCTTGAACTCTCTCAACTTCAGAAGAAATTTTTTGCATCTCGGCCTTAATTGAATCACGGTTACGGCTTAGATTTCCACCGGAAGACCAGAACTCTTTTTCTTTAGCTTCATACGCAGCGGCCAGAGTTTCACACCTGCGTTCTAGCGCATTTGCTTGTTTGGTGGACTCCGCGAGTCGGAGGTCGATATCGGTAATTTGGCGTTCAACATCTTGATAGCCTACGTTCTCTTCACTGCTCTCAAAAGCAGCAAGAGCCTTCTTTTTGCGGCGAATTACCTCGTCCGTGTGGTCGATAGCTTTTTCAATAGAAGAGATACCAATTGCAGATTTTATAGAACTTTTAATCTGTTCAAAGGATGTATCATCAGCGAGCTGCGTAATTTTCTCGTTGTTAAAAAAGAAGAAGCGAGCAATACCAAAAGGCAAGATTTCTTCGATGTAATAATTCCAACTATCACCCAGGTATTTGTCCACCACACCATCTTTTTCAACGATAATCAGCTGATTCGCTTTTATCCCTTTCGCAGTCCATGACCGTTTAACCCGTAGGGATGTTCCGTCATCTAAGCACAAGGAGACTGCAACATAAGTCTCGTCATCGGTGGCGTGTTTATTGATATGATCAATTAGCATTTTGTCATATGATCTGGCTTTTTCCTGGATGTATTTTAATGCCTGTTTGCCATAAAGAGCAATCAGAATACTGTCATGAAATGTGGTTTTACCTCTACCGTTCAGACCACCAACCAAAGTAATATTGCGATTACCGATTTGATCTGTAAGACACATCTCGTGAGTGCCTTTGTATATACCGAAATTATGGAGTTCCACTTTAGTAAAATACATGCTCACTCACCTCAATCCACGAAATCTTCCAGGCTTGCCTCATCCGTAATGCCAGAGATTCTATGAGCACGCGCAGCTGCGATAGCTTCGGCGTCGGCCTCGTTACGATAGAATGCCTTTTTGATTTCTTTTTCAAAATTTAGAACAACATTGCGCTTGTTTGATATAGCAGCTGCCTTGGCCTCTGTGTCCAGCAAGGCCCGCTGCATTTCAGCTAACAGTTGTTCTTCTGGATACATTTCAGCGCACACTTTTTTGAGTAGTTCGGCTTCCGGCGCACCAAAGTATTTGTTCTTACTAATGACACCATCAAAGTATTTCTTTCCAGTGACTTCTTCGTAAATCCTGGGCAGAGAATCGTCAAATTCGTGAAACTCATCAAGCCAAATCTGCCGAATGAACTTGAGTTCTTCCATCGTAATCAATGGAACATTCTTAATTTCATCTGGTCCGATTTCATGTACGAGAAGTTCAACTTCCAGCAATCTGCGCAGAAAATACTCTCGAGTTTCTTTTGTATAAGGACCGTGAACAAGACGATTGTTGTGCCATTGTAAGTGACCATCCCGCTTGCGAAAATCGCGACGGTCACGGTCTGTCTGCCAATCACCGTGTCCAGCAACATCGTTCCGGAACTCAAGCATAGGGAGCATCCACGCTTTTTCTTCGTCGTTCTGAATCATCGCAGCCATTGACTTGTCCTCAGAGACCATCGTGCATACCCAACACCCGAAACGACTGTTGCCGCAACTGGGAGTAGAAGAGTCAATTACGAGAGGACATTCACCGTCTGCGGAAGCGCCACTATACATGGCCAGGAGGTCTTTATTGGAGTGCCCCCAAGGATTCGGAACCTGGACAAGATATTGCCAGACATTGTCGTTCAGCCAATTTTCAATAGGTGTGAAGACATAGGAGTTTGGGAAAGAACCGTTTGGGCTGAGATGTGCTCTGTAGCGTTTTTTCTCGTATCCTTCCAGAACAGCTTTACGGACAGCACTCTCCGCTTTGCGAGAGCCAAGAACCATTATGGCCTCGCTTTCAGCATCAAGTATGCTCTTAATAAAACGATTCGAGGCGTCAATCTTCATTCTATCAGTACACCAACGAAAGTCGCGACGAGGGTATGGGTATCCGCGTCCAATCAAATTAACCCAAAATGTATTTGTGGTTTCTGGAGTTAGTCTGTGGGGAACAATGGGAAGCCCCTGCTCTTTTGCAGTTTTCTTCATCTTTTTGAGCGATTCTGTTGCCCAAATCGCTACTACAGGAGATTCGACTAAAGTATCTGTACTAATAACATGTACAGTTTTTTTGAGCTTCTCTTTGGGTAGTTCCTGGAGCGCATACCAAACAAGCTGAACAACGGCAGTAGAATCTTTACCACCACTGTAACCACAAATCCAAGGAATCATATCTTCAAGATATAGCTCCTTAATGATCTCTACCACTGACCGTATATCTTCTTTTGTCAGATTAGCCATTTTACATACCTACCGTTTCGAGTAATACATTTTTCATATAACAAGACATTGCTCGTTGCGTTGATCTGTTGGCAGCTACCTTGCCATTGACAAACACAAGATTTTCCCATGCAGGATTTGTCTTTCTCCAATCTATGGAATCGAGATTCTTCAGATGATTTTCCCATTCACCCGGGTCCATTTGAACAAGTGCATTTCCTGCAAACCCCAATGCAACGAGTGTAAGACTAAGTGAACAAATATAATCTCTACGAACATCAGAGGACTTTAATTCACCAGATCGGACCTTCAACCACTCGGGAATATGTTTTCCGACGGAGTTCCAATATCTTTCTGCAAGAGTAATTTTCTCTTGCAGAGGGATGTCAATCCCGCTGAGCAATTCATTGGTTGCCGTACAGATAGCACTCAGAGTGAATAGGGCCTTGGAGCGATTCGAGATTGCAGTTCGTTCCTTTTCAACAAGCCCTTTGAATACGCCAACCTCCTCAATTACTTTCTTGGCAACAATGGATGATTCTTCCCGCGAGTTGAAGAGAATGTTGATTGACCTTGTAGGTCTAATTGCATACCTGTTTAAGTCCGAAAATATTTGTTGAGAATGAACCAAACCTTCGTCACGATAGAACACAACAGAGATATGTTCATTCTTCAATGAGGGGTTAATTTTAAGCGCTTCCGCTATGGCCGCACGCCGGTGTTGTCCATCGTTTATCAAAAATCTAGACGTCATAGAAATACTAATTGTGCCTACCTGCGGTATGACATCAGACATCGATTGAAAATCCATGCTTCCGTCTACTGACACTGTTAATGCTGAGAACACATAGCTGTCTGGGTTGGATAAAATATAATCTCTAATTTCTGGAATCCGACTCTTATTCAATACACGCTGCGATCTGACCTCGGGGGGGAGTTCCTCGTCTGCGAATTGAAAGATTTTTGCAATCACTTCCAAGGGCACCATTGAGACATAGTATTCCCTCTGCGCTTGAATCCCTCGTATAGCCGGAAAGATAAAAGCGGCACTACGCATCGCCGATAGTTCCTTTCTGTTTTGGTATCTGTCTGTAGCGCGATGTTTTTATTATACACTATGACAGAAGTTTTGTAAATGGCGATTGGATGTCTTGTGTTTGTCTTACTTAAACAAACAATCACAAACAAAACGTTGCGACCTTTGGGGCAGCAAAAAAGCGTTCAAAGAACGCGTGGCCGCAAAGTAGAATTCTACGTTCAAAGGGGATTGAGGGATAGCCCCAAACTAGCATGTGGCATTTGGATAGCTGCGCGAGTTTGCTGTATGCAAACGGAGTCAGCTTGAAAGAAATCCAGGAATGGCTGGGCCACAGCGATATTTCTACGACCTCTAATATCTATACTCATTTGGATTTCAATTCCAAAGTGGCGTCTGCCAACGCGATTATGGGGGTATATCCCACGATGGTCCATGACTGAAATAGACCTCCAAATATGTCTCAAAACAGGAGGTCCATGCCAAAAATAGTCCGATTTTGCTGATGCGCATGGAGAAGAATCCAATGCGTAGGACAAAAAAGAAAGCCCGCAAACCCTTGATATCACTGGGTTTGCGAGCCATCAAATCCTGGCGCCAGTGCCCAGACCTCGCAGGCTCGACCCCAGCGCCGATACAGAAAAAGAGAGAGCCACCCCCAACGGGCCAAGTCTCTTTTTGCTATGCCGACGAAATAGATCCCCGCTATAAACGCGGGCAAAAAAATTCGCGACCACCACCGCAGTGATAGATCGCACGAGTCAAGTCTCACTCACGTTCGACTTACTCGCCACCATCGCATGTGCAAGCGAGTAGGCGAGCCGAGCGAGACCTTTTTCGGGGAGGGCCGGAGATGTTTAATATGCGTTCTACCTATCTGATGCCCGAAGCCTGGGTCATTGTCTATGTACTCAGCGATCACTATGTGGAATGCAAAGATCAACTGAAAGCGCAGATTTAGACTCTGCTTGACTACTCCTGAAAATTCCGAGAGGAGCATAAGGCAGAAGTCCTGCTCCATCAGGCGGCAAAAAATGCCTTTGACGATATAGGGGTCAACCAGAGAAAATGTTTGGTTTAGATTCTCGACAAAAATATCATATTCTCGCTTTTTTTATCGCATTTTCACTAAAATATGTTGAAAGCGCAAATTCGAAATGCTATAATAAAATTACCACTATTTTCCTGGAATTAAACAAGGAGTGACACTATGAAAGTTAGTTACAAGAAGCTTTGGGTAATGCTGGCCGAACGAGAAATGGGCAAAGCTACCTTGAGAAAACAGGCTGGACTATCTTCTGCTACCTTTACCAAGCTCCGTAAAAACCAGGAAGTTACATTGGGCGTTATGCTTAAAATTGCAGATGTTTTGAACTGCAATGCTGGAGATATGATGGACTTTATCAAAGATGAAGAGGTATCCCCAGATGCTTCTTCGCTTGACACAAAATGATTGAGTCTTTTTTATCGGATATAAAATGTTTTATTATTAGCATAGGGTGGCATAGGGTGGTTTGGCGTACCTCCCCGTAATCAGCGAGGTGAAGTTCGATGGGAAAACTGATTGGATCGGGCAATACTGACAACTTTGGCGAAAAAGTATTTATCGACAAAGCACGGGAATATCTTGATGACACAAACATCATCTATTGGAACCGTCAAATCTTTGGGAGGGAATTTGATGTTTGTATCCTTATGCCCGGAAAAGGTATCCTGGTAGTCGAACTTAAAGGCTGGCGGGAGGAAAACATTTTGCGCGTTGAGAACAATGAAACTGTTATCATTCGCACTGCGGATGGAGAAGTAGCGGCTTCCCCGCAAAAGCAAGCTCGTGGATACCGTTTTTCTATTGAACGGCACCTCCGACAGGCCATCGGAAAATTTCCTCTTGTATACCAAATGGTTTGTTTACCCCAAGTCTCCAGGCAGTTTTTTAGATCCCATCGTCTGGATGTAGTTATGGAAGAGAAGTTCACCATTCTCAAAGAGGACTTGGTTGACAACGCAGCATTTTTCGATAAATTGAATCAGGCTCTCCGGGAAGTAAGTAATTGGAATAGAGATCCTTTTGATCGAAAAACTATGTTGGAAGTTCGCAATTTATACGAAACCGATATCAACATAGATGAAAATGGTGAATTTGAAGTAGAAAAAGAGCTGTCCTCGGTCTACCATCAACACGATTATTCTCGATTCTACTATTTCGATGAAGCCGATGATTTGAATAGCGATGTCATTAATGGCGTTACGAGTCAGTATCTGTATGGCTGCAAACTATATTGCGTTTTTTCTAAGAAGTCGCAGATGAGGACCGTGCTCAGTGCGCTTGATGTGGCACTTACACAAAGAGGATTGGTGCGATGTCGTGAAAATATTGAAATAGCATTTGATGAGCAGAAAAGCCATACTCCGCTGACCAGTTCTGTTAAAGACGTATTTATGGGCTTTCATTGCTCCATGAGCGTATTGAGTGCGCCTTTTGACAAAAATACCCGCTCCTTTGTAATTCCAAACGGTCAATATAGTTCTGCCCAAAAGCTTATCTTAAAAAAGCTCAGTGAACAGAGCCAGTTTAACTTTGAGCAGTATGAAGTAGAGCATGCATCGCCGGAAAAAAACATTGTGATTCGCGCTGGTGCTGGAACCGGCAAAACCTACACCATGATTTCCCGTATTGGTTTTATTTGTTACACACAAAGCGTTCCTCTTCGAAAAATGGCTGACCGCATTGTGATGATTACATTCACAAATGAAGCAGCGGATCAAATGGAAGAAAAGCTCAAGATATACTTTAGAAATTGTTATCTCCTTACCTCTAATCCGGATTACTTAGAGATGATATCCAGAATCGACCACATGCAGATTAGCACCATTCATTCCTATGCGAAGAATCTAATTGCTCAGATGGGAACTTCTTTCGGTTATGGGATTGATCTGGGCATAACCTCTAGCGAATTTTACCGCCGAAAGAAGATTTCCGATTTACTTGATGCGTATGTCCATCAAAAAGAAATTGAATATGGAAAGAATTATACAGACAACCTTGGTATGCCTGTTTATGCTATCCGAGAGAGTATTCTTGATTTCATCGGAAAGCTGCACAATAAGAGTGTCAATATTCAAGCTATTGAGCCCCAAGATTTTGGAACTCTTTTGAATGATGAATCCCACGGGGAACTGCACGAGCTACTGGCTAGTGTAATCCCCTCTGTTGAGCGCGAATATTTTGAGGAACTTTTGCAAAGCAATAAAATTCATCTCAGCTCTATGATGTCTATTCTTAACCGTTTTATTAATAATCAAACTAGTGAGAGTAGGATTAGAGAACTAAAAACGGATAAGAACGCTCAGCAATTTATGTTTGTTGATGAGTTCCAGGATACAGATGACTCTCAGATTGAATCGTTATTGAGGATTGCTCAGGTACTCGACTATAATCTGTTCCTTGTAGGTGATATTAAGCAGTGCATTTACCGCTTCAGAGGGGCAAAAGAAAAAGCCTTTGATCAGTTGGGCATTGACAAAGCCCCGGAGAAATGGTTGGAATTTTCTTTGCAGCGGAACTATCGTACCGATAAACACTTGCTGGATATTTTTGATCGCTCTTTCACTGCTTGGGGCGAAATGGATGAAGAATTGCTTACTTATAATGCCGCCAAAGATAGGCTCACCGGCACAAGGGATTATAACGGAAATTACTTATCCTCCAAAAGTCGTTTTTATCGGCGACTTCCAGCTGTAAATGAGGAAATGCGTATCCCTGTTCTCGTTGAGGAAATTAAAAGAATCCAACGGCGCATCCAGTACGAAGAGGGCCACGGTATAAAACTTTCTGCAAAGGAAAAATGTATTGCAATTTTGGTGCGAGAAAATTGGCAGGCTGATATGATTCGCACTGATTGTGCCCGTTTGGGTATCAGCGTACATACGAACACAGGTGGTGACTTGTATATGTCCCAGCCAGCCATGGACATGCTCACTTTGGTCAATGCCTTGGTTCACTTTGATGAAGCTGACTATCTGTATAATCTTGTTACCTCCAATTTTTTCAATTTGGATATTCCCAAGTCTAACCTCTATGAACTTCGAATGAAGATCCGAGCCGGAAAGTGGAGAGCGAAGGCAGACGAAAAAGAACAGGTCAATTATCTGATTAGATATATGAACCTAATGCTTGCCAACACTGTTGATAAAGAGCACAATACTTGGGAAGCTATTGTAGCGAGTTTAAGGACACAACCTATTCTGCAAGCCATACGTAAGGTGTACAGCACCCTGGAACCCTGGAAACGCTTTAGTGATGATCCTTGGAAGCAGCACTACTATCAGCTGAATGTAGACTTGCTGTTTGAGCAGCTTATCAACGCTTGCAATGTGGACAGGCTTACCATTAACACGCTACAGGAAAATCTTTATAACAGTATCATCTCCCAAGTCTCTGTGGACAGCCGGACACCGGCAAGTAACGAGGACGATATTGCCATTCAGTGTATCACGGTACATAAATCAAAGGGCCTTGAATATGGTCATGTAATCATGCCTTTCTGCTCTGCATCGATTGACTTTATCAAGAGGACACAGCTCCAGATTAGTGCCACAAAATCTCAGGGCCGGTATCAAATAGGATATAGCATGAGTGTAGGTAATTCCGGTGAGACCATTCAAAACGATTTCTACGACGAAATTATCGAAAAGTCTGAAAAAGCCCGTGAGGAAACTCGAATTCTCTATGTCGCCATGACAAGAGCAATTCGTTCGTTTTCATGGATTGAAATTCAAGGGAAGAAGAATCTATCCTGGCAGAATCTCATAGAAACAGAGGTGTAAGAAATGCCGTTTAAGATCTACACATATGAAGATCCTTATAAGTTAGATAAAGCGGATTTCTGGAATGAGATTTCTGCCTTGCCTCACTTCTGTAGTGCAAGAACTCTGGTAAATGGCCTTAAGGATGTTTTGGGCGATAAGATTGGGGGCTTGATTTGTCCATTGGACAATCTGGTCGAGCATGAAGCTGTCTATATGCAATGGACAGATAATATCAGCCTTCGGATTCAGCAGTACAGTGCTTTATCTGCAAAGTTCAAGCAGATGTTAGAAAAGGGAAAAATCAGCAGGCTTTTCTATATGGCATTGGACAAAAATCAAAATCATTTCCTGGATGCTGTCCGTTTATTTATAGAATTGGATATCAGTGCATCTGCTATTGATGGAAGCAAAGGTAACACAGAGCAGCAGCTGTTTGTCTATATGCTGAAACAAGCGCAGAAAAGTTCGCTTTTCCAGTTTCCCAAGACCCCTTCTCGTGAAAAGCTCAAAGAAATCGTTGTCACTCTTGCGAAGAAGGAAGTTGAAGAATGCACTGGTACTCCGCAGGAGGTAAAGCGTTGCGAAAGGGCTGTGGGGCTCACCAAAGAGCAGCCTTTCAATAGTATCGTGATCCATGGCGTGCATCAGTTCACCCCGGTACAGCTCCGTCTTTTGCTTGCTATGGAAAAGATGGGGATGACCATCATTTTTCTGTTTAACTATCAAAAAAAATACTCTAAGATTTATTCTTCTTGGAATGAAATCTATGGGTGTTTTGAAGTTCCAATTCACCATGACACCGTTATTCGTGAATATGAGCCGCCCACAATGCAAAATCCAAGCAACGCTCTGGCCTGTGCCTTAGGTGGAATTTGCGAAGATAGAAATGTCGTAGGCAGTTCATTACTAAGGAAATGGCATAAGCTGTACGAGAGTGTCCAACTTATAGAGTTTGCTAATATTACCGAATATGCACATTTTGTCTCCAATCACTTTGATGCAGCTATCCAGAGCTATTCTGACTCTCGTAGCGTCATGGAAAGAGGCAATAATGTATGGAATAATGCTGCTGTTCTCCGACATTTGGACGAGCAAGTATACACAGCAAATAGGGATGTGCATACCTTGCTTAAAATTTACTATCCCGAATATGCCAAAGACCGGCATTTCTTTTCTTATCCTATCGGACAGTTTTTTTCTGCGATTTACCGTCTATGGGATTATGAGAACCGGTATATAGTTTTTGATGTCAACGCTATTAAAGAGTGTTTGTCCTCCAACATTCTAAGTGTAGCTCCCGGAGAAGTGCTACTTCGGACTTTTTGTAATGTTGCTGTTCTATTCGAGAATGTGACAACATACGAAGAATTCCAAAGCGAGATCGTTGAGGGTTATGCTGAGAACTATGATAAATTGGCCACAACACCAGGTACAGATGCGCTCTCCGAACTTAAAAATCTGTCTGTTTACAACAAGTATAAAGTTACCAAAAAAGACTTACTTGCTCTCATCCGGGGGATTGAAGAGATAAACGAGATTGCAACCTATCTGTTTGCCTTGGACAATTCCCGTAAGGATTTCATCAATTTTGGCAAGCATTTCCATAATCTTGAAGAGTTCCTCAAACAGCGTGAATTGGCTTTGGCCAATGAGCAGGAGCGAGCTTTGATTACAGCATTGCAGCTGCGCCTGGATAAAATCAAGCCGGAGAACTCTGCTTTCTCTGGTACATTCAGGGATTTGCAACAGGGTCTATATTACTACCTGAAGCAGAAAAATGACGAAGATCAGGGCGTAGACTGGATTGTAAAGAATTTCGAGCAGATTGA
>OGXO01000663.1_pt1 | contig 19725 bp, 17 predicted proteins | sample 1576321 | NCBI WGS metagenome assembly OGXO01 (sample SAMEA3541568, study PRJEB24748) | human gut metagenome | biome: human gut; feature: human-associated habitat; material: faeces | place: China | collected 2012 | reverse complement strand
GCGTTCCCCTGATTATTACCGCCAGTGACATCACGTCTCATCAGTCCGTCAGCAGAAAAATCAGTGCCCGTCATTTCGCAGGTATTTTTCAGTGGCTGACCGGCATTCGTACTGAAAATATACCGCCATTCAATCTACTGACAGACGAAGATAATGAACCCATTATGGTTTTTAACGGAGAGAGGAATGTACCGGCAGACAGTCTGAAACCGCAGCCTCTGATTCTTCCGGTCAAGGGAAAATAAGCGTAATGTTCATCACCAGATTATGTACGATGAGTTTTCCACTGTTTATAGCAATTATCTTGCTAATAACCAGACAGGAGTAACCAGACCAACCGAAAACACCGGGGAGGTGATTACCCGCTGGCAGAGGAAATCCGGTTTTTTTGATGTCAGCCATAACGTGTTTGACAATAAAGCATTATGAAAGGGTGTTAATGAGTCCATGGGATAATTCATAAAAATAATTTATTGTGTTATCCTTTTCAAAAGAAATATTCAGAAGATAACCCCTGGCTGACAACCAGGGGAAGGGGACATTAACAGTGTTATTATTGGTGGATAAATTATTACTTGTGTGCAGGATACACTAATGCAATATCTACTTATACTGTATGCCAGTATGTTTCATGCCTGCCGCTGAAAACGGCAATATCCAGGGCCAGACATATTCACCATTCATATTTCTGCATTTCTGTACAATTTTCTCAGAAAGCGTCTCATCAATTCTTTCACGCAACTTCTCCTGCTGTCTTAAAATACTTTCGCATATTTCGAAATCATCTTCCTGCATCAGCATTTCGGCGCATTTAATGATTTCTGCCCGTTCATGCAGCACAGAGGAATGATTATAGAGCCAGTTTACAAACAGCAATGCTTCCGGATATTGCCCCCATAACGGGTGGTATGTGGCATAATAATCTTCGGCAGTATCCGGACCGCCTGAAAAGTTATGCCATACAGCAAGTGGAAATGGATGCAGATTTCCGCACAGTATTTCTGCGATGTAAGTATTTGCCGCAAAGCCGCGACGAAATGCAGTTGCAGCTTTTACCAGTTCCCCATTAAGAAAATGCAGAAGGCCGAGTTCATACCAGTAAGGTGAAAATTCATCTGCATGTTCCTGCAGTATATGGCGTGCCTGTTCATGAGCGCCAGTGCGTAACAGTTCCGGTCCCAGTAGCCAGCGTGCACCATGATTATCTTCGGGATTGTAATCCAGTATTTTTTCAATGAGCATGATGGCATCCTGATGACGCTGTAAATGTGCATTTGCCAGGATTGCCGCATAGAGGGCACGAAGAAAAGGTCGGTTGTCAGGATGTATCCAGATGATTCTGCCACTGAAACCTTCAGGGATAAGACGATTGCCAACTGCCAGCCCTTTAAGGGCAGCATTCAGCGCCTTACGCGGGGCATTCTGCTCCAGAAATACGTATGCCAAGTGAGCGTGTACATCAATAAAGTCATTCTCCTGTCGGGCAAGGCGCCTGAGTTTGTTGATGTAACTTGTTTCGCTGATTTCATCCGCATCGTATGCATCAATCAGTTCTTCAAACTCATCCAGCAACGAGCCAAACCAGGTTTCCGGAAATATGAAACAGCCCTGGTTATCGTTCACTTCAAAGCGTAATTTGCCAGTCATATTCTGAACCTGTAAAAAAGGATGGACCATAATCTGCAGGCTATAAAAATTGTGATGCCTGGCATCGGTGTCCTTTTATTGTCCGGGATTAACGTTGCCCATGATAATACAGTGAATCCTGTTCTGTGGTAAGACGTTGAGTTATTGAATGAGAACCTCAGCCTGGCTGATGGTTCCGCCGGCATAAAAAAGAAATTGATTGAGGCGGGTGCTCTTCCCCTTAAGAGGAAGAGCATGTGTGTAAATGGTGTTCAGTCACCTTTTCAGTGGATTGTTAACTTTTGCATATTCAAACGGACTGATACACTCCTCCCTGTTTGCATCCAGAAAATCTGCCCACCATTGCAGCATAAGCCGACGTTCTTCCAGATGTTCTGCTTTATGAATATACGCGGCACGTACTCCGTTGCGCTCCTGATGACTCATCTGACGTTCAACCGCATCTCTTGACCATAAGCCGGATTCAATCAATGCACTGCACGCCATCGCCCGGAATCCATGGCCACAGACTTCCTTGGTTGTGTCATACCCCATCACTCTGAGGGCCTTATTTACGGTTTTTTCACTGATTGGTTTACGCGGGTCATGTGCTCCCGTAAAGATCAGACCATTTTCACCAGCCCATGTCTGAAGTTCTGTCAGTATGGCTACAGCCTGTTTGCTGAGTGGCACAAGATGTGGTGTTCGCATCTTGGAGCCCCGGTGTGAGAATTTTACCCCTGGCAGAGGTTTGCGTTCGGCTGGAATAGTCCACATTGAATTGTCAATATCAATTTCAGCCCAGCGGGCATATCTGAGTTCACTGGAGCGAATAAAAACCAGTAAATTCAGCATAACAGCAAGCCGGATGACAGGCTGACCTTTATAACTGTTAATACGCGACAGAAGTTCAGGCAGACGTGAAAGATCAAGAGCGGGGCGATGCTGTCGTTTTACAGAGGTCAATGCGCCAGCCATATCCAGAGCAGGATTATATCTGATGATGCCAGACTGTACGGCATAACGCATTACAGCAGATATTCTTTGCTGCAGACGACTGGCGATTTCATAAATTTGTTTAGCTTCTGCAGCACGAACAGGGATAAGCAGGTCCGGGGTATTGAGTGTTGTGATGTTCCGGTTGCCGATAAAGGGGAAAACGTGTGTTTCGAGGCTTTTGAGTACCTTATCGCTGTGTGATTGTGCCCATTGTTTATTACTGGCATGCCAGCGTCGTGCGATATGTTCAAAAGAGAGTTGTAAATCAGGGACTACTTTTTTAGCTCTTTTCTGTTCGCAAGGGTCAATCCCCTCCGAAATCAGTTTTCGGGCCTCATCCCGTTTTGTACGAGCTTCGGAGAGAGAAACCTCCGGGTATACACCAAGTGCCAGAGTTTTCTCCTTACCCAGAATGCGATAACGGAGACGCCAGTAACGGGAACCATTAGGATGTACCAGCAGGAACATGCCAGCCCCGTCAGTGAGTTTATAAGCCTTGTCAGTGTGCTTTGCAGCCCGGATTTTTGCGTCAGTCAGTGCCATAGTTCAGCCTTCTGAATGCGTTAAAGAGGGTACAAATTCTGTCGAACTGGGGTATACCCGCAATTATACCCACACAATGGGGTTGATGTGGGGGGAATCTGGTTGAGTTCGGTAGAATTGATTTGGAGGCAGAACGCTTAAATTGTGGCGTTCTGAAACGAAAAACGGACCTCCGTGGAGGTCCGTTGATATGAATTTGGTGCCCGGACTCGGAATCGAACCAAGGACACGGGGATTTTCAATCCCCTGCTCTACCGACTGAGCTATCCGGGCAACGGGGCGCATTAAACCTGATTCGCCTCGTCTCGTCAATCAAATTTCTTCAATTTACTGCAGACTGCACAATCTATCATCACTTTGCCGCTATTGCACGCATTGTCAGGCAAACCAGGCGGTCCAGGCGGCGGAAAGCGGCATTGCCAGAAGGAGTGCTGGAAGCATGTTGACCACCGGGAACATTTTAATGCCGCAGATGCGTAATCCGGTTGCCAGCAGCAATAAACCGCCTACAGCGCTGAAGTCTGCCATCATCGACGGTGTGGTCAGCGGTAATATCAGCGCGGCAGCCCACGCCAGCGTTAACTGGATGATCAGTAATGGAATGCTAATCACCGACACCGCAATACCCAACGAGCAGGCGAAGATCATCGCCGTAAAGAAATCGAGAAATGACTTGGCGATTAAAATACTCGGATCGCCGGTCATCCCTTCGTTCATCGCCCCGAAGATCCCGGTGCCGCTGGCGCAAAACAGGACAATAATCGCGACATAATTCTGAATAAAAGATTCATGCGCTGGCTTCTTACGTGAGTGGCGAAACAGATTTTGTGCTTTGGTGACCGCGGTATTGACGCCTTTTTCCAGCAGACAAATTTCGCCGATTAATGCCCCGAGTAAGGTTGCTAAAACCATCGCCGGAAGGTTGGCGCATTTCACCACCAGTAAAATACCAATCCCCAGCGATGCCAGACCAAAAATTGATGTCATGGAGACGCGGATACGTTCCGGTAAGCGTTGACTAAGGAGTGCACCGAGAACACCACCCAGTAATACTGCACTTGCGTTGATAAAAGGACCGATGACCACAAGAGTTCCTGTTAGCTGCATTGTCTGATTTTCTTATTATGACCGTTTGGCTCCTTCGATGGCTTGTTTGTTCGCAAAGTCCTGGCTTGCACGCTCTGGTGAAAGGTGCCATGATTGCGCGAATTTTCTCCTCTCTGTACGGAGTTTGCCCGATGCACGCCATCTCCTTACATTCTCTCGCTTATCGCCGTTTCGCGCGAAACTCTTCTCTTTTTATGCTACTGCTCATGCGGTGAGGTTAACGCACGCTCACTGCAGGACAACAGTAAAATCAGAGCGTTTCTGCTTTTACTGATGTCTGGCGGTCGGAGCTGGTGACCAGTTTGACCCATATCTCGTGGGGCAGGGTTTTTCACCTTGTCCGGTATTCTTACTTCCCCGAAACGGGTTTTGCGCTTATGAAATCAATGAATATTGCCGCCAGTAGTGAACTGGTATCCCGACTTTCTACTCATCGCCGCGTGGTGGCGTTGGGAGATACTGATTTTACGGACGTCGCGGCAGTCGTCATTACCGCTGCGGATAGCCGCAGTGGCATTCTTGCGTTGCTTAAGCGCACCGGTTTTCATCTACCGGTGTTTTTGTATTCCGAACATGCTGTTGAATTACCTGCGGGCGTTACGGCGGTAATCAACGGCAACGAGCAGCAGTGGCTGGAGCTGGAATCCGCAGCCTGTCAGTATGAAGAGAATTTGCTGCCACCGTTTTATGACACGCTGACGCAGTACGTTGAGATGGGCAATAGCACCTTTGCTTGCCCTGGACATCAACATGGTGCGTTCTTTAAAAAGCATCCTGCCGGACGCCATTTTTACGATTTCTTTGGCGAGAACATCTTTCGCGCCGATATGTGTAACGCTGACGTAAAATTGGGCGATCTGCTTATTCATGAAGGATCGGCGAAGGATGCGCAGAAATTCGCAGCCAAAGTCTTTCATGCCGATAAAACCTATTTTGTACTGAACGGCACATCGGCAGCGAATAAAGTGGTGACGAATGCGCTGTTAACGCGTGGCGATCTGGTGCTCTTCGACCGTAACAACCATAAGTCGAATCATCACGGCGCGCTGATTCAGGCGGGGGCGACGCCGGTCTATCTGGAAGCTTCACGTAACCCGTTTGGTTTCATTGGCGGTATTGATGCGCACTGTTTTAATGAAGAGTATCTGCGCCAGCAAATTCGCGACGTTGCGCCAGAAAAAGCCGACCTGCCGCGCCCGTTTCGCCTGGCGATTATTCAGCTGGGAACCTATGACGGCACTGTCTATAACGCCCGTCAGGTGATCGATACCGTTGGGCATCTGTGTGATTACATTCTGTTTGATTCCGCGTGGGTCGGTTACGAACAGTTTATCCCGATGATGGCGGATAGCTCGCCGCTGCTGTTAGAACTTAACGAAAACGATCCGGGGATCTTTGTGACCCAGTCGGTGCACAAACAGCAGGCGGGATTCTCACAGACGTCGCAGATCCATAAAAAAGATAACCATATCCGTGGACAGGCGCGTTTTTGCCCGCATAAGCGGTTGAATAATGCCTTTATGCTCCATGCTTCTACCAGCCCGTTCTATCCGCTGTTCGCCGCGCTGGACGTTAACGCCAAAATTCATGAAGGGGAGAGTGGGCGTCGGCTGTGGGCGGAGTGCGTTGCGTTGGGGATTGAAGCCCGGAAGGCGATTCTTGCGCGCTGTAAGCTGTTCCGCCCGTTTATCCCGCCCGTTGTTGATGGCAAATTGTGGCAGGATTATCCGACGTCAGTATTAGCCAGCGACCGCCGTTTTTTCAGTTTTGAGCCGGGGGCGAAGTGGCACGGCTTTGAAGGATATGCCGCGGATCAGTATTTTGTTGATCCGTGCAAGCTGTTACTCACTACACCAGGTATCAATGCCGAAACCGGCGAATATAGCGACTTTGGCGTTCCGGCGACGATTCTGGCGCACTATCTGCGTGAGAACGGCATTGTGCCGGAGAAGTGCGATCTCAACTCCATTCTGTTCTTATTAACTCCGGCGGAAAGCCACGAGAAGCTGGCACAACTGGTGGCGATGCTGGCGCAATTTGAACAGCATATTGAGGATGACTCACCGCTGGCTGAGGTGTTGCCGAGCGTTTATAACAAGTATCCGGTGCGCTATCGCGACTACACCCTGCGCAAGTTGTGTCAGGAGATGCACGATCTGTATGTCAGTTTCGACGTCAAAGACCTACAAAAAGCGATGTTCCGCCAGCAGAGTTTCCCGTCAGTGGTGATGAATCCCCAGGATGCGCATAGCGCTTATATTCGCGGTGAAGTGGAGTTGGTGCGGATTCGTGATGCCGAAGGGCGAATTGCGGCAGAAGGGGCGTTGCCTTATCCACCAGGCGTGCTTTGCGTGGTACCCGGAGAAGTCTGGGGTGGGGCGGTTCAGCGTTATTTCCTTGCGCTGGAAGAAGGGGTGAATTTGTTGCCGGGATTTTCGCCGGAGCTGCAAGGTGTCTATAGCGAAACCGATGCAGATGGCATGAAACGATTGTACGGTTATGTGTTGAAGTAAGAAAAAAACGGGTCACCTTCTGGCGACCCGTTTTTCTTTGCCTAATTAGTGGCTCACCGTCTGTGTGCCTGTCGGGACACGAACGTGTTTATATTTGAACATCGCCATGAACGCGAAGGCCAGAACCACGGAGTAACCAGCGAAAATCAGCCATACGGTCTGCCAGTCGGTAATGCCGTTTTGGGTGTACATCTCAACCACTTTACCGCTCACGATGCCGCCGAGGATACAGCCGAAGCCGTTAGTCATCATCAGGAACATCCCCTGCGCACTGGCGCGAATTGCCGGGCTAACTTCTTTTTCGACAAACACCGAACCAGAGATGTTGAAGAAGTCGAATGCGCAGCCGTAAACAATCATCGACAGAACCAGCAGTACGGTGCCGAACGGAGTCGGGTCACCGTAAGCAAACAGCGCAAAACGCAGGATCCACGCCACAATACTGATCATCATTACGTTCTTAATACCGTAGCGGCTTAAGAAGAACGGGATGGTCAGAATGAACAGGGTTTCAGAGATCTGCGAAATCGACATGATGATTGACGCATGCTGCACGATGAAGCTGCTGGCAAACATCGGATCTTTGTCGAAGCTGTGCAGGAAGGTGTTACCGAACATGTTGGTAATCTGCAGTTCCGCGCCCAGCAGCATTGAGAAGATGAAGAAGATTGCCATACGCTTGTTTTTAAACAGCGCGAATGCATCGAGGCCCAGCAGGGTTGTCCAGCTCTGATTCGCTTGCTGTTTAGCAACTGGAATATGCGGCAGAGTCAGGGTAAACAGAACCAGAATGGCGGAAAGTGCTGCGCCAATATACAGCTGCATGTGGCTTAATTCGAAGCCAGACAGGCTCACCACCCACATTGCCATGATAAAGCCGATGGTGCCCCAGATACGGATTGGCGGGAAGTCAGTAACGATATCCATCCCGGCATTTTGCAGGCGATAGTAAGAGATGGTGTTGATTAACCCAAGCGTTGGCATATAAGCAAACGAGTTAATCAATATCACAAGGAACATCGCTTCCGGCGTCGTGACCTGTGCCGCCATGAACAGCGTGATAGCGCCAATGGTGTGGCAAATGGCATATACCCATTTCGCACTTAACCATTTGTCGGCCACAATCCCCAGCAGCGCAGGCATAAAGACCGCGGCGATACCCAGTGAACTATAAACTGCGCCAATAGAAGCACCGTCAAACTTCAGGGTAACAAACATATAGGAGCCGAGGGTCGTCAGCCAACTTCCCCACAGACAGAACTGCAGAAAAGAGAGGATTTTCAGCTGCAGCTTAAGATTCATGTTAATTTCCTCACATCGTGATGCGGATGAGTGTTTGAAAAAGCACATTTGACCGTGCGAGATGATGCGATTCTATCAACTTCGCGGACTGGTTTTTTGTTACCTGTGGCAAATAATTGCAAACATTCCCAATTTGCAAAACGAAATTGTGATGTGGATAACATTTTTACCCCTGAGCATCGTCAGGGGCGGTTAGTGGAATTATCGGCGGCGGTAAGATTTTTGCGCGGTATTCACTTTATAAAGATAACGGCGAGATTCCGCAGAGGGATGGCGGGTCGTCAGCGTTTGATAAACATCGCCCGGCGTCATGGTGTTAATAATATTGGCCGCCTGAATCTTGTCATTCGAAAAGACTCGCAGCACGCTGCCTGCGCCGCCGTTATAGGCGGTGATGACGGCATAACGCCGGGATGTAGGGTTATCAATTCCGCCGAGATAAACGTTGTTCAGCATCGCGAGATACGCGGTGCCGGTATCAATATTGCTGGCAGGATCAAACAAGAAACTGCGGCTCGGCGTGCCGGATTTCCCCTGCGAACGGAACACATCTTTCCCGGCAGTATGTTGTACCACCTGCATTAACCCCAGCGCATCGGAACGGCTGACCGCATACGGGTTAAAGGAAGATTCAGTCTGCATAATCGCCAGAATCAGCGACTCATCAACGCCATATTTCCGTGACGCCTGGCGGACCATGCCGAGATATTTGTGCGCACGTTTATCAAGGTGGTTCGGCACCATGTTAATGGTGACGCTGTAGATGATACGCAGCCCGTTGCTGCGGCTCTTCAGACGGTTTTTCAGCAGATAATCCGCGAAGTTGCTTGCGCGACCTTCCCAGCGAATCGGCTGCCCGGTGTTGTCCACCACCTGACCGTAAAGGAAAGGTTCTTTCGAAATCGTAATATCATCAACGTCGGAATAGAGATCGACCGAACTCGGATCGTCGCCCATCAGCAACGTTTTGATAATTGCCCGGCGCAGGTGCGCGGCAGGTTCTGTCCCGGCGATGGTTTCGATAGTAATCGTACCGTCATCGAAGTTGATGTGGCTGCGGGTCTGATATTGATCGGTGTATTTCACGTAGTCCTTAGGACCGGCGATCACTACCTCTTTGAATCCCCAGATGTTCTCAATATTGTGGGCAAATTGCCCCATCAGAATATCAAAACCGTTGGTGTCTTTGACCCAGGCTTCGTTATAGGTATCGCCTTTTTTGGTCGTCGAACAGGAGATGAGCAACGGCGCAATCAAAGCCAGCGCGAGATATTTTTTCATCATTCCGGGTGCGTGTTGTGTTTGTTTTTATGCAAGTTGCCGGAGGCGTGCTCCGGCACTGTTTTTATTTTTTATCTTCCGGCGTATAGCCCTCGATATGCACCTCTTTACCCTCGAACAGGAAGTTGACCATCTCCTGTTCCAGCAGCTTGCGGTGCTCGGCATTCATCATGTTGAGTTTCTTTTCATTAATCAGCATGGTTTGTTTGTGCTGCCACTGCGCCCAGGCTTCTTTGGAGATCTCGTTATAGATGCGTTTTCCCAGCTCGCCGGGGTACAGCTGAAAATCCTGACCTTCTGCTTCACGTTGCAGGAAAGTACAAAAAATCGTTCTGCTCATAAATCATCCTCTTTATCGACTCACGCGCTAAACCGGCGCGCCAGTGCGTAACTGCTGTAACAAACGCTCCACGGGAGCCGCCAGGCCAACTGACGGCGGTTGCGCTAAGTTATACCAGAGCGCATTGCCTTCATCCATGCAGCCGGTGAATGACGACACGGGAAGCCACATAGGCACAATATCTAAGTGGAAATGGCTGAAGGTATGCCGAAACGCGGTCAGTTGCGTCAGGTTATCGGCAGCAATCTGCCGTTGCGCCAGCCACTGCCGCAAACTTTCTTCGTCGGCAAACTGTGGGAAACAGTATAAACCGCCCCACAATCCACTCGGCGGGCGTTGCGCCAGCAATACCTCATCATCATGCTGTAACAGTAAAAAGTAACCCGTGCGCTCCGGTAGCGTCTGCTTTGGTTTTTTGCCCGGATAAAGCGACCAGCTATTGTTGGCGGCGGCAATACACCCGTTTTGTAGCGGACAGAGCGAGCATTTCGGCTTCGAGCGCGTGCAAATCATCGCGCCCAAATCCATCATCGCCTGATTAAACCGCTCCACGCCGACCGCGGGCGTCACCTGCTCGCTCAAACTCCATAGTTTATTCTCGACCTCTTTTTTCCCAGGCCAGCCGCTTACAGCATAGCAGCGCGCCAGCACGCGTTTGACGTTACCGTCGAGAATCGGAAAGTGCTTACCCAGAGAAAGCGAGAGAATCGCGCCTGCGGTGGAACGCCCGACGCCCGGTAACGCCGCGACTTCTTCAAAGGTTTCCGGGAATTTACCGCCGTGTAAGGTCGCCACTTGTTGTGCCGCTTTATGCAGATTGCGCGCGCGGGCGTAATAGCCAAGCCCGGTCCACAAGTGGAGAACTTCGTCGAGCGGCGCATTGGCGAGATCGGTCACCGTTGGGAAGCGCGCCATAAAGCGTTCAAAATAGGGGATAACGGTCGCAACCTGAGTTTGTTGCAACATCACTTCTGAGAGCCATACTTTGTAGGGCGTCTTGTCAATTTGCCAGGGCAGCGTTTTCCGCCCGTATTTATCGTACCAGTCCAGAACCTGGGCTGAAAATTGCGACGCTTGCATGGTCACCGAATTCACTGTTATTGGGGGCAAGATTGCAGCACAGCGACGGCAGGGTGTAAACCGGAACTTTCCGCAGCCACGGCCTTATCATGCTTGCATCCGGCAACTAACTTTGGATAATGCCCGTTTTCAGAACACTTTCACAAGCGACTAAATCTTTATGAAAAACGACGTCATCTCACCGGAATTTGATGAAAACGGCCGCCCGCTGCGCCGTATCCGTAGTTTTGTGCGCCGCCAGGGGCGACTGACCAAAGGCCAGGAACATGCGCTGGAAAACTACTGGCCGGTGATGGGCGTTGAGTTCAGCGAAGATATGCTGGATTTCCCTGCGCTTTTTGGCCGTGAAGCGCCGGTGACGCTTGAGATTGGTTTCGGCATGGGGGCGTCGCTGGTGGCAATGGCTAAAGATCGCCCCGAGCAGGACTTCCTCGGCATTGAAGTGCATTCACCGGGCGTTGGTGCGTGCCTGGCTTCTGCGCATGAAGAGGGCTTAAGCAACCTGCGCGTGATGTGTCACGATGCGGTTGAAGTGCTGCATAAAATGATTCCTGACAATTCATTGCGCATGGTGCAGCTCTTTTTCCCTGACCCGTGGCACAAAGCGCGCCATAATAAACGCCGTATCGTTCAGGTGCCGTTTGCCGAGCTGATAAAAAGCAAACTGCAGCTGGGGGGCATATTCCATATGGCGACCGACTGGGAACCTTATGCGGAACATATGCTTGAAGTGATGTCTTCTATTGACGGTTATAAAAACCTGTCAGAGAGCAATGATTACGTACCGCGTCCGGCATCACGTCCGGTGACGAAATTTGAACAACGTGGTCATCGTCTTGGTCACGGAGTATGGGACTTAATGTTCGAGAGGGTGAAATAATGGCAAAGAACCGTAGCCGTCGTCTGCGTAAAAAAATGCACATCGACGAATTCCAGGAATTAGGATTTTCGGTGGCATGGCGATTCCCGGAAGGTACATCGGAAGAACAGATTGATAAAACCGTTGATGACTTTATTAACGAGGTTATCGAACCGAACAAACTGGCCTTTGACGGCAGCGGTTATCTGGCCTGGGAAGGTCTGATCTGCATGCAGGAAATCGGCAAATGCACCGAAGAACATCAGGCGATTGTGCGTAAGTGGCTGGAAGAGCGCAAACTGGGCGAGGTACGCACCAGCGAACTTTTCGACGTTTGGTGGGACTAAGAAAACATACGGGCGATGACAAATGCAAAACTGCCTGATGTGCTACGCTTATCAGGCCTATAAAGATGCACGATCGAGTAGGCCGGATAAGGCGTTTACGCCGCATCCGGCATGGAAAACGCGCACTTTGTTATCAATCTGGGGCCAGCAAATGCTGGCCTGATTTGTTCTTGAGGGAAGACTATGATGCGCAAAATGCTGCTGGCGGCAGCACTTTCAGTGACGGCAATGACCGCTCACGCCGACTACCAGTGCAGCGTCACGCCGCGTGACGATGTGATTGTCAGCCCGCAAACCGTGCAGGTGAAGGGCGAAAACGGCAATCTGGTGATCACGCCAGACGGCAACGTGATGTATAACGGTAAGCAATATTCCCTGAATGCCGCCCAGCGCGAGCAGGCGAAGGATTATCAGGCTGAACTGCGTAGCACGCTGCCGTGGATTGATGAAGGCGCGAAAAGCCGCGTCGAGAAAGCCCGTATTGCGCTGGATAAAATTATCGTTCAAGAGATGGGCGAAAGCAGCAAAATGCGCAGCCGTCTGACCAAACTTGATGCGCAGCTGAAAGAGCAGATGAACCGCATTATCGAAACGCGCAGCGATGGCCTGACGTTCCACTATAAAGCCATTGATCAGGTTCGCGCCGAAGGCCAGCAATTAGTGAATCAGGCAATGGGCGGAATTTTACAGGACAGCATTAATGAAATGGGCGCGAAAGCGGTGCTGAAAAGCGGCGGTAACCCATTACAGAATGTGCTGGGAAGCCTGGGCGGTCTGCAATCCTCAATCCAAACCGAATGGAAAAAGCAGGAAAAAGATTTCCAACAGTTTGGCAAAGATGTTTGTAGCCGCGTTGTGACTCTGGAAGATAGTCGCAAAGCCCTGGTCGGGAATTTAAAATAATCCTCTATTTTAAGACGGCATAATACTTTTTTATGCCGTTTAATTCTTCGTTTTGTTACCTGCCTCTAACTTTGTAGATCTCCAAAATATATTCACGTTGTAAATTGTTTAACGTCAAATTTCCCATACAAAGCTAAGGGATAATGCGTAGCGTTCACGTAACTGGAGGAATGAAATGGAGTTTTTCAAAAAGACGGCACTTGCCGCACTGGTTATGGGTTTTAGTGGTGCAGCATTGGCATTACCCAATATCACCATTTTAGCAACCGGCGGGACCATTGCCGGTGGTGGTGACTCCGCAACCAAATCTAACTACACAGCGGGTAAAGTTGGCGTAGAAAATCTGGTTAATGCGGTGCCGCAACTGAAGGACATTGCGAACGTTAAAGGCGAGCAGGTCGTTAATATCGGCTCCCAGGACATGAACGATGATGTCTGGCTGACACTGGCGAAAAAAATTAACACCGACTGCGATAAAACCGACGGCTTCGTCATTACTCACGGTACCGACACGATGGAAGAAACCGCTTACTTCCTCGACCTGACGGTGAAATGCGACAAACCGGTGGTGATGGTCGGCGCAATGCGCCCGTCCACGTCCATGAGCGCAGACGGTCCATTCAACCTGTATAACGCGGTAGTGACCGCAGCTGATAAAGCCTCCGCTAATCGTGGCGTGCTGGTGGTGATGAACGACACCGTACTGGACGGTCGCGATGTCACCAAAACCAACACCACCGACGTAGCGACCTTCAAGTCTGTTAACTACGGTCCTCTGGGTTACATTCACAACGGTAAGATTGACTACCAACGTACCCCGGCACGTAAGCACACCAGCGACACGCCGTTCGATGTCTCTAAGCTGAATGAACTGCCGAAAGTCGGCATTGTTTATAACTACGCTAACGCATCCGATCTTCCGGCTAAAGCACTGGTAGATGCGGGCTATGATGGCATCGTTAGCGCTGGCGTGGGTAACGGCAACCTGTATAAAACCGTATTTGACACCCTTGCAACCGCTGCGAAAAACGGCACTGCAGTAGTGCGTTCTTCCCGCGTACCGACGGGCGCTACCACTCAGGATGCCGAAGTGGATGATGCGAAATACGGCTTCGTCGCCTCCGGCATGTTGAACCCGCAAAAAGCGCGCGTTCTGCTGCAACTGGCTCTGACGCAAACTAAAGATCCGCAGCAGATCCAGCAGATCTTCAATCAGTACTAATCACTTCGCCCCGGTATCGTGCCGGGGCTTATTCACTTCAGACTCACGTCCATTGCCAATTTTTATTACCCTAATGATAATCACCGGAATAAATTATTCCGCGCGAGGGTTTTCGGGTGAAAAAGCAATGGATTGTTGGTACGGCGCTGTTTATGTTGATGACTGGTAATGTCTGGGCAGATGGTGAACCGCCAACTGAAAATATCTTAAAAGATCAATTCAAAAAGCAGTATCACGGCATTCTCAAGCTTGATGTCATCACCTTAAAAAATCTTGATGCTAAGGGTAATCAGGCCACCTGGTCAGCGGAAGGCGATGTCTCTTCCAGTGACGATCTCTATACCTGGGTCGGTCAGTTGGCAGATTACGAGCTGCTCGAACAGACCTGGACGAAAGATAAACCGGTGAAATTCTCGGCGATGTTAACCAGTAAAGGAACGCCCGCGTCTGGCTGGTCGGTGAACTTTTACTCTTTTCAGGCGGCAGCCAGCGATCGTGGGCGGGTGGTTGACGATATCAAAACGAATAATAAATATCTGATCGTGAATAGCGAAGATTTCAATTATCGCTTTAGTCAGCTTGAGTCTGCGTTGAATAACCAGAATAACTCGATTCCTGCACTGAAAAAGGATGTAAAAGCGCTTGATAAGCAAATGGTGGCGGCGCAGAAAGCAGCGGATGCATATTGGGGAAAAGATGCAAACGGTAAGCAAATGACCCGCGAAGACGCCTTTAAAAAAATTCACCAACAGTGTGATGATTTTAATAAACAGAACGATAGTGAGGCGTTCGCGGTTAAATATGACAAAGAGGTTTATCAACCGGCGATTGCGGCATGTCATAAACAGAGTGAAGAGTGTTATGAAGTGCCAATTCAGCAGAAACGAGATTTTGATATCAACGAACAACGGCGACAGACTTTTCTGCAATCACAAAAACTTAGCCGTAAATTGCAGGATGACTGGATAACGCTCGAGAAAGGGCAATATCCGTTAACGATGAAAGTTTCAGAAATAAACAGTAAAAAAGTCGCGATTTTGATGAAAATTGACGATATCAACCAGGCTAATGAACGCTGGAAAAAAGATACCGAACAACTGCGGCGCAATGGGGTGATTAAGTAATTTTTGCGATGACGCATGAGTTGTTGCCGGATGCTGCGTACACGCACGCCGCATCCGGCAATACAAATTTACTCCGCCAGAAAAAGCTCCAGCAACGAATTTAAAAACAACTTCCCATGTTCCGTTATCTGCCAGTAATCTGCACATTCTGTGAGATAACCCTGAGCGATAGCCTCTTCTAACTGTGGGCGAATAACTTCTTCAGAAAGGCCAGTATACTGGCTAAACTCCACGCGCGGCGCGGCTTCCAGCAGACGGAAGCGATTCATAAAGAACTCAAACGGTTTATCTGCAGCTTCGACATCACGCTGGCTTTCCAGATATCTTCCCTGCATAAAACCACGCGGATGACGCGTTTTGGTGGTACGCAGAATGCGCCCATCCGGGAAGGTCACTTTGCCGTGCGCGCCGCAGCCAATACCAATGTAGTCACCAAAGCGCCAGTAGTTGAGATTGTGCTGGCACTGATAACCGGGTTTGGAGTAAGCGGAAGTTTCATATTGCTGATAACCCGCTGCGGTTAATAACTGATGCCCCTGTTCGAATATATCCCACAACGCATCGTCGTCCGGCAGCACCGGTGGGCGAGAGCCAAACAGCGTATTAGGTTCGATGGTCAGTTGATACCAGGAAAGATGCGGCGGATTCAGTTCAATAGCCTGGCGCAGATCGCCTAGCGCCTCTTCCAGTGATTGATCCGGCAGCCCATGCATCAAATCAAGGTTAAAGCTACGTAACCCTAAACCGCTCGCCAGCTTCGCAGCTCGTTTCGCTTCTTGCGGGCCATGAATGCGCCCAAGTCGTTTCAGCTTTTCTTCGCTAAAACTCTGCACACCAATAGAGATGCGGTTCACACCAGCACGCTGATAATCGACAAAGCGATCGGCTTCAACCGTACCAGGGTTCGCTTCCATCGTAATTTCTGCATCCGCTGTCAGCGGCAAACGCGCACGCACGCCGTCCAGCAGCGTTTGCATCGCCGGGCCGGAAAGCAGGCTCGGCGTACCACCGCCAATAAAGATTGTCTGCACTTCACGGCCCTGAGCGTAAGCCACATCGTTGTCCAGATCGTTAAGCAGATGCTGAACATAATCGTCGTGCGGCACTTCTCCTTTCAACGCGTGAGAGTTGAAATCGCAGTACGGGCATTTCTGCACGCACCACGGGATGTGAATGTAGAGACTCAGCGGCGGTAATTTAACCATTACGTAAAGCGTCCAGCAGCAGTTTCAACGCCTGACCACGGTGGGAAATGGCGCTCTTTTCTTCGCGGGTCAGTTCGGCAGCGGTTTTCCCTTCGGAAGGTACGAAGAAGATTGGATCATAACCAAAGCCACCAGTGCCCGCTGGTTCACGAGTAATCACGCCTGGCCAGCTACCGTGGCATACCAGCGGAGTGGGATCTTCCGCGTGACGCAGATATACCAGCACGCAGTGGAAACGCGCCTGACGTTGGTCGTCCGGTACGTCTTTCATTGTTTCCAGCAGTTTTTGCAGATTCTTTTGATCGGTCGCGTCTTCACCGGAATAACGCGCGGAGTAAATACCCGGCGCGCCACCCAGCGCATCTACCGCCAGACCGGAGTCGTCGGCAATTGCCGGTAAACCGGTCACTTTTGCCGCATGGCGCGCTTTCAGAATCGCGTTTTCGATAAAGGTCAGGCCGGTTTCTTCAGCGGAATCTACGCCGAGGTCTGTTTGGGCCACGATATCAAGACCGAAGTCGCTAAGCAGCGACGCCAGCTCACGCACTTTACCGGCATTGCCGGTTGCGAGGACAACTTTTTGCATAGGATACCTAATTAATTAACGCCGCGATTTCTGGCGGGATTTGTTGCGGATTAATGATTTTAATTTGTTTGTGGCGGCCAAGTTCGCCTTTTTCAATCACCACCTGGCTTTTGGCAACCCGGAATTGCTTACCGAGAAACTTCACCAGATGGCTGTTGGCCTGGCCGTCAACCGGCGGCGCGGTAATGGCGACTTTTACCTCGTCGCCATGTAAACCGACAATAGAATCACGGCTGGCTTTCGGCTGAATATAGAGCCGTAAAACCAGACCGTCATCATTAACTGTTACGGCACTCATAACGCCATCCACAGCCCCGGCAGCAGCATATTTCCGGTCGCCTGCAAGACTTCTGCGACACCCATATTGATGACATACAGCAGCAGAACGAGGATCATCGGCGAGAAATCAATCCCACCCATTGCCGGTAGCAAGCGGCGAATCGGGCGCAGCAGCGGATCGGCCAGCTGAATCAGCACGTATTCAATCGGGCTACGACCCTGGCTTACCCAGCTCATAATCGCCATCACCAGCAGGACCCAGAAAATCAGCAGGCCGATGGTTTTCAGCAGAATCAATAAACCGGCAATCCAAATGATTGGCAGGAAGGTCACCACTTTAAACAGCACGATGGCTTTAATGAAACTGAGAATATAGGCAACCAGCAGCGAGGCGCTATCAATGGGGCCCATTGCCGGAATAACGCGGCGCAGTGGCCCGATAATCGGCTGCGTTACCTTCACTACAAACTGTGAGAAGGGGTTGTAAAAATCACAATGAGCCCACTGCATCCAGATGCGTAATAACAGCACCATGGTATACAGCTCAATGACCGTTGAAAGCAGGAAAGTCAACGTATTCATGGCGTTCCTTTAATTCCTTATTTTTTAGAGTAATCACGCGCACCAAAAATTGCAGTGCCGATACGAACCATCGTGCTACCTGCCGCAATGGCGGCTTCCATATCGTCCGACATTCCCAGAGAGAGCGTGTCGATATGCGGGTAGCGCGTTTTCAGTCCGGCAAATGCTACAGCCATTTGGCGTGCAACTTCAAACTGCCTTACATATTCTGACTCAGGCGCAGGGATTGCCATCAGCCCGCGCAGACGTAAACGCGGTAGTTCAGCGACCGCAGCTGCCAGCTCGTCCAGTTCAGCCAGTTGAATCCCGGACTTACTGTTTTCATCACTAATGTTAATTTGAATCAGTACGTTAAGAGGGGGAAGTTCTGCCGGGCGCTGGTCGTTCAGACGGGTAGCGATGCGCAAACGGTCGATGGTATGACACCAGTCGAAATGCTCTGCCACCAGGCGGCTTTTATTAGACTGCAACGGGCCAATAAAATGCCATTCTAATCCTGTTACGCTCAGTTCCTGAAAGTGGCGAATTTTATCTACCCCTTCCTGAACGTAGTTTTCACCAAATTGACGCTGCCCGGCATCAATGGCTTCTGCGATGGCGCTCGCAGGTTTTGTTTTACTGACTGCAAGCAGCGTAATTTCTTCTGGAGAACGGCCGCAACGCGTTGCAGCCGCTGAGATTTTGTCCCGGACCTGTGCCAGGTTATGCGCAATATCGTTCATTTTCCGAGGATCTTAGTATGAATATGGAAGAAATTGTGGCCCTTAGTGTAAAGCATAACGTCTCGGATCTACACCTGTGCAGCGCCTGGCCCGCACGATGGCGTATTCGCGGGAGAATGGAAGCTGCGCCGTTTGACGCGCCGGACGTCGAAGAGCTACTGCGGGAGTGGCTGGATGACGATCAGCGGGCAATATTGCTGGAGAATGGTCAGCTGGATTTTGCTGTGTCGCTGGCGGAAAACCAGCGATTGCGCGGCAGTGCGTTCGCACAACGGCAAGGTATTTCTCTGGCGTTACGGCTGTTACCTTCGCACTGCCCGCAGCTCGAACAGCTTGGCGCACCACCGGTATTGCCGGAATTACTCAAGAGCGAGAATGGCCTGATTCTGGTGACGGGGGCGACGGGGAGCGGCAAATCTACCACGCTGGCGGCGATGGTTGGCTATCTCAATCAACATGCCGATGCGCATATTCTGACGCTGGAAGATCCTGTGGAATATCTCTATACCAGTCAGCGATGTTTGATCCAGCAGCGGGAGATTGGTTTGCACTGTATGACTTTCGCATCGGGATTGCGGGCTGCATTGCGGGAAGATCCTGATGTGATTTTGCTCGGAGAGCTGCGTGATAGCGAGACAATCCGTCTGGCGCTGACGGCGGCAGAAACCGGGCATCTGGTGCTGGCGACATTACACACGCGCGGCGCAGCGCAGGCAGTTGAGCGACTGGTGGATTCATTTCCTGCGCAGGAAAAAGATCCCGTGCGTAATCAACTGGCAGGTAGTTTACGGGCAGTGTTGTCACAAAAACTGGAAGTGGATAAACAGGAAGGACGCGTGGCGCTGTTTGAATTACTGATTAACACACCCGCGGTGGGGAATTTGATTCGTGAAGGGAAAACCCACCAGTTACCGCATGTTATTCAAACCGGGCAGCAGGTGGGGATGATAACGTTTCAGCAGAGTTATCAGCAGCGGGTGAAAGAAGGGCGCTTGTGACGTTACTGTGTCTGATACGAATTGTAAATATGCCCGATGCGCAAGCTTATCGGGCCTTGTATTATCCCTCCAGTGCAGAGAAAATCGGCCAGTTTTCTCTGCCTGCA
>OGXO01000658.1_pt1 | contig 19786 bp, 13 predicted proteins | sample 1576321 | NCBI WGS metagenome assembly OGXO01 (sample SAMEA3541568, study PRJEB24748) | human gut metagenome | biome: human gut; feature: human-associated habitat; material: faeces | place: China | collected 2012 | reverse complement strand
CCTCGGTTTTTATTGTGCCGGTGTAGAAAAACTCGATTTTTCTATATAATTTTGTAATCTAAATCAAAATCGTGTAATCATGAAGTATAAATTATTGGTTCTTGATGTAGACGGAACACTCCTTAATGATGCGAAAGAAATTAGTAAGCGTACATTGGCTGCCCTGTTGAAGGTTCAGCAAATGGGAGTACGTATTGTGCTGGCATCCGGCAGACCGACTTATGGCCTGATGCCGCTGGCCAAGATGCTCGAACTTGGAAACTATGGAGGTTTTATCCTTTCCTATAATGGCTGTCAGATTATCAATGCACAAAACGGGGAAATTCTGTTTGAACGTCGGATTAATCCCGAAATGTTGCCGTATCTGGAAAAGAAAGCCCGTAAAAACGGTTTTGCCTTATTCACTTATCATGATGATACGATTATAACGGATTCTCCTGAAAATGAACATATCCAAAATGAAGCCCGGTTGAATAACCTGCAAATAATTAAAGAAGAAGAATTTTCTGCTGCCGTTGATTTTGCTCCTTGTAAGTGTATGCTGGTGAGCGATGACGAAGAAGCACTGGTTGGTTTGGAAGATCACTGGAAGAGACGACTGAACGGAGCGTTGGACGTATTCCGTTCGGAGCCATATTTTCTGGAAGTAGTTCCCTGCGCCATCGACAAAGCCAACTCTTTGGGCGCTTTGCTGGAGGTACTGGATGTGAAGCGTGAGGAAGTGATTGCTGTGGGCGACGGTGTGTGTGACGTAACAATGATTCAATTGGCCGGGCTGGGCGTAGCTATGGGACATTCACAAGACTCGGTGAAAGCCTGTGCCGACTATGTGACTGCTTCGAATGAGGAAGACGGAGTGGCCGTTGCAGTGGAGAAGGCTATTATAGCTGAAGTGCGTGCAGCCGAAATTCCCCTTGACCAACTGAATGCGCAGGCACGCCACGCATTAATGGGAAACTTGGGAATTCAATATACATACGCCGACGAAGACCGTGTGGAAGCAACGATGCCGGTAGACCATCGTACCCGTCAGCCTTTCGGCATTTTGCATGGGGGAGCTACTCTTGCACTGGCAGAAACAGTTGCCGGACTCGGTTCGATGATTCTTTGCCAGCCGGACGAGATTGTAGTAGGAATGCAGGTCAGCGGAAACCATATATCTTCTGCACATGAAGGAGATACAGTGCGTGCGGTAGGAACAGTTGTACATAAGGGACGTTCCTCTCACGTATGGAATGTAGACGTGTTTACTTCAACAAACAAACTGGTGTCTTCCATACGGGTAGTCAACAGTGTGATGAAAAAGAGATGACCGACGAAGAAATAAGTAACTTGACAACTATTGATGCATTTATTCAGCGGAAGCAGCCGTTTGCTGTTTACCGTATTCCCGGAGAGAAGGTTCCCCGTCTGTTGACGCAGGCGGAAGGAGCGGTCCGTTTGATATACGATTTGAAAGAACTGAATGGACAGAGAGGATTTGTAATTGCTCCGTTTCAGGTGAGTGAGTCATGTCCGGTTGTGTTGATTCAACCCGATCAGTGGGGGCAGCCTTTACCGGTGGATGATGATACGGAAGAAGACCGGGAGATAGCCTTGCGCCTGCAAGGACAAGAATCATTTCTGACTTCTTCCACGGAAGAATATGCGGCATGCTTTCATACCTTTATAAATGCGTTACGTGACAGGACGTTTGATAAACTAGTGCTTTCTCGTCATCTTACAGTTGATAAAGTAGCTGATTTTTCTCCTTTGTCCATCTTTCGGGCGGCTTGTAAACGTTATATTCATTCGTATATTTACTTATGTTATACTCCGCAGACGGGCATCTGGCTGGGAAGCACTCCCGAAATCATTTTATCAGGTGAGAAAGACGAATGGCATACGGTTGCACTAGCCGGAACACAGCCTTTGCAAGATGGCAGACTGCCACAAGTATGGGATGAAAAGAACCGGAAAGAACAAGATTATGTTGCTTCTTATATCCGTCGGCAGCTTCTTTCACTGGATATTCATTCTACGGAAAACGGGCCATATCCTGCTTATGCCGGTGCTTTGTCACATTTAAAAACTGATTTCCGTTTTTCTTTGAAAGATAATAAAGGTTTGGGAGACCTTTTGAAAGTTTTGCATCCGACACCTGCCGTATGCGGCTTGCCGAAAGAAGAAGCCTATCAGTTTATTTTGCAGAATGAAGGTTACGACCGCCGCTATTACTCCGGCTTTATCGGATGGCTCGATCCGGAAGGGCGAACAGACATCTATGTAAACTTACGCTGTATGCATATCGAAGATAAACAACTTACTCTTTATGCCGGCGGTGGATTATTGGCCTCTTCGGAATTGAATGACGAATGGCTGGAAACGGAGAAGAAGTTGCAAACCATCAAACGGCTGATTGCAGTGCCTCCTTTAAAATCATAAACTACTAATAATTATCATCATGTATACAGACAAGAAGAACATACTCCAGTTGGTTGCGTTGCTCGAGGCGCATGGGATTACTAAGGTTGTGTTGTGTCCGGGTAGTCGGAATACGCCCATAGTACATACTTTGTCTAACCATCCGAATTTTACCTGCTATCCGGTGACGGATGAACGAAGTGCCGGCTATTTTGCTATTGGTCTTGCGTTGAATGGTGGTAAGCCTGCTGCTGTCTGCTGCACTTCCGGTACTGCATTATTAAACCTTCATCCGGCTGTGGCAGAAGCATTTTATCAAAATGTTCCTCTGGTCATTATTTCTGCGGATCGTCCCGCTGCCTGGATCGGGCAGATGGATGGACAGACAGTACCACAACCAGGCGTATTTCAGACATTGGTTAAGAAGTCGGTAAACCTTCCGGAGATTCATACGGAAGAAGATGAATGGTATTGCAATCGTCTGGTGAATGAAGCTTTGCTGGAAACGAACCATCATGGAAAAGGACCGGTACATATCAATGTCCCTATTTCTGAACCGTTGTTCCAGTTTACGGTTGATTCGCTTCCTGAAGTGCGTGTCATTACCCGTTATCAGGGGTTGAACGTCTACGATCGTGATTATAACGATTTGGTCGATCGGATGAATAAATACCAGAAGCGAATGATTATCATCGGTCAGATGAATCTTATCTACCTGTTTGAAAAAAGATATATCAAGTTATTATATAAACATTTTGCCTGGTTGACGGAACATATCGGCAACCAGACAGTTCCCGGTATTCCGGTAAAGAACTTTGATGCGGCGCTTTATGCCATGCCCGAAGAGAAGGTCGGCCAGATGGTTCCGGAGTTGTTGATTACTTATGGAGGACATGTCGTTTCCAAACGGCTGAAGAAGTTTCTCCGTCAGCATCCGCCTAAAGAACATTGGCACGTATCGCCGGATGGTGAGGTGGTCGATTTGTACGGCTCATTAACTACGGTGATCGAAATGGACCCGTTCGAGTTTCTGGAGAAGATAGCCAGTTTGTTGGACAATCGGACTCCTGAATATCCCCGTGTGTGGGAAAACTATTGCAAGATCATTCCCGAACCGGAGTTTGCTTATTCGGAAATGTCTGCCGTCGGTACGTTATTGAAAGCCTTGCCGGAGTCATGTGCGTTGCATCTGGCAAACAGTTCGGTGGTGCGTTATGCGCAATTATACTCCATTCCTTCTACGATTGAAGTTTGTTGCAACCGGGGAACAAACGGCATTGAAGGCTCGCTGTCTACGGCTGTCGGTTATGCGGCAGCTTCCGACAAACTGAACTTTATAGCTATCGGAGATTTGAGCTTCTTCTATGATATGAATGCGTTGTGGAACGTCAATGTTCGCTCCAATCTGCGTGTTCTTCTGTTAAATAATGGAGGAGGAGAGATTTTCCATACCTTGCCGGGATTGGATATGTCGGGTACCTCACATAAATTTATTGCGGCAGTCCATAAAACGTCGGCCAAAGGTTGGGCGGAGGAACGTGGATTCCTCTATCTGCAAGCACAAAATGACGAAGAACTGGCTGAAGCGATGAAAACTTTCACTCAACCGGAAGCTATGGAACAGCCTGTGCTCTTGGAGGTGTTTACCAACAAAAACAAGGACGCGCGCATGTTGAAAAATTATTATCATCAATTAAAACAAAAATAGATTATGTCAACACAAAGAGAGTGGACAACCATTAGAGAATACGACGATATTCTTTTTGATTATTATAATGGAATTGCCCGTATCACGATCAACCGTGAGCGCTATCGGAATGCGTTTACTCCGACAACTACTGCTGAAATGAGTGACGCATTGCGCATCTGCCGTGAAGAAGCGGATATTGATGTGATTGTGATTACCGGAGCCGGTGATAAGGCATTTTGTTCGGGTGGCGACCAGAATGTGAAAGGACGTGGCGGATATATTGGAAAAGACGGTGTGCCTCGTCTTAGCGTATTGGATGTGCAAAAACAGATTCGCAGCATCCCGAAACCGGTGATTGCTGCCGTGAACGGTTTTGCTATTGGTGGCGGACATGTGCTTCATGTGGTATGTGATTTGTCCATTGCGTCGGAAAATGCTATTTTCGGTCAGACGGGTCCTCGTGTAGGTAGCTTTGATGCCGGATTCGGTGCGTCATATCTGGCACGTGTAGTGGGGCAGAAGAAAGCGCGCGAAATCTGGTTCCTCTGCCGGAAGTATAATGCACAAGAAGCATTGGACATGGGATTAGTGAATAAAGTAGTTCCCTTGGAGCAGTTGGAGGACGAATATGTACAGTGGGCGGAAGAAATGATGTTGCTTAGTCCGTTGGCTTTGCGCATGATTAAAGCAGGATTGAATGCCGAACTGGATGGTCAGGCAGGTATTCAGGAATTGGCAGGTGACGCAACGTTGCTCTATTACCTGACTGATGAAGCACAGGAAGGAAAGAATGCGTTTCTGGAGAAACGTAAACCGAACTTCAAACAATATCCGAAATTCCCTTAAATCGGTTTCACCACAGCGTTTCACAGACTAACGCAGCGTTTCACAGACTAACACAGCGTTTTGTAAGTCATATCTCTTACAGCCTTCTCTTACAGGTTTGCTCTGAAGAAAGAACTAAATTCTGTATAACTCTGCGGTGAACTGAAAAATAATTCACTATGAACTGTAAAATAGAAATTATTCCCCGGTTGCTTCATTTCAAACAGCCTGCAGGAACTTCCCGAGGAACATATACTACGCGTAAAGTCTGGTATCTTCATTTCACTTCTCCTGATTTTCCGGGTCGCGTGGGAATAGGGGAGTGTGCACCTTTACCGGCTTTGAGTTGTGATGATCTTCCTGATTACGAAGATATATTAGTGAAAGCCTGCCGTCAGGTAGAGAAAGAGCAAGGAAAGCTGGATATGGATGGCTTGTGCGATTACCCTTCCATCTTGTTTGGGCTGGAAATGGCTATCTGGCATTTCTTTGCAGGCGATTGGGCATTGTGCGATACGGCTTTCTCACGTGGAGAAGTTGGTATTCCGATTAACGGCCTTATCTGGATGGGAGATTTTCAAAATATGTTATCCCAGATTGAGAAAAAGATGGAAGCCGGATTTCGTTGCATCAAGTTAAAGATAGGTGCCATCAATTTCGAGGAAGAGTTGACACTACTGCGTCATATTCGCACGCATTTCTCTTCAAAAGAAATAGAGTTGCGTGTAGATGCAAATGGTGCTTTCTCGCCCGTGGATGCAATGGAAAAACTGAAGCGTCTGTCCGAGTTTGATTTACATTCTATCGAACAGCCAATCTGTGCCGGACAATGGGAGGAAATGGCTCGGCTTGCTGCCGAATCTCCATTAGCGATTGCTTTGGATGAAGAACTGATAGGATGCAATACGCTGGAAAGGAAACAGGAGCTGCTTTCAACAATTCGTCCGCAATATATCGTTATTAAACCTTCTCTTCATGGAGGAATATGCGGAGGAGACGAATGGATTACCGAAGCTGAAAAACAACAGATCGGCTGGTGGATAACTTCCGCTCTGGAATCAAACATTGGGCTAAACGCCATTGCCCAGTGGTGTGCAACATTCAGCAATCCGTTGCCACAGGGACTGGGAACAGGGGCGCTCTTTACAGACAACGTGGAAGTGCCTCTTGAAATAAGAAAAGATTGTTTATGGTTTTGTAAATGATAGTATTTAAAGGATATTCCGATGATATTCGATCGAAAACAACAACGCTTGTTACTGGAAGGAAAAGAATATACTTTTGAGGATATAAGCCGATTAATAGCAGGAGGAGCGGAGGCTCATTCTCCTGCTAGTTGGGATTTATATCTTTTCCTGAACGAATGGTTTAACGATTCTCCTGTCATCATTGTTCATACATCAGGCTCTACGGGTACACCTAAAGAGTTGATTGTACGTAAAGACCAGATGATGCAAAGTGCGCGTCTGACTTGTGAGTTTCTGGATTTGAAGAAAGGAGAGACGGCATTACTTTGTATGAATCTTCGTTATATTGGTGCAATGATGGTGGTCGTGCGTTCGTTGGTTGCAGGCTTGAATTTGATTGTACGTCCTGCTTCCGGTCATCCTTTAGCGGATATAAAAGAGCCTTTGAGATTTGTGGCAATGGTTCCCCTGCAAGTTTATAATACGTTGCAAGTTCCCGAAGAGAAAGAACGATTGAAACAGACGGATATTTTGATTATAGGTGGTGGAGCTATTGATGAGGCTTTAGAGGCGGAGATCAAACATCTTCCGACTGCCGTCTATTCTACCTATGGCATGACTGAAACTTTATCTCATATTGCTCTTCGTCGGCTGAACGGAACATTGGCTTCGGAACATTATTATCCGTTTTCTTCAGTAAAACTGTCTTTATCTGTAGAGAACACTTTAGTTATTGATGCCCCTCTTGTCTGTGATGAAATATTGCAGACCAATGATATCGCACGTATTTATCCCGATGGAAGTTTTATGATTCTAGGTCGGAAAGACAATGTGATAAATAGTGGAGGAATTAAGATTCAGGCGGAGGAAATGGAGAAATTGCTTCGTCCTTTTATTCCTGTGCCATTTGTTATTACTTCAGTTCCGGACCAGCGTTTAGGGCAGGCTGTAACCTTATTGATAGTGGGACAGTTGGATACAAGAGAGTTAGAAAATAAGTTGCAGACAACATTGGAACCATATTATCGTCCCAAACATATTTTTATTACAAAATTTATCCCACAGACGGAAAACGGTAAAATAGACCGTGTCGGATGCCGCACTTTGGCATTATCACACCTTTCCCATTCGCATCAGTTCCCATCCATAGAACTACATGATGATGTAATGTAGTTGAGGTCCCCGGTAAAACTTGTGAACTTGTAAATTTGACTTAGGGGACCCTCCCGGGTGATTCAGCATTTTCATTTCTCATATTCTCATGAATGTTAGTCAATATGTTGAAAAATAGCGTAATAGAATATGAGAAATACTTTTGAAGGTGGGCGTTTCTCATACTTTTTCCGTGATTTATCCCTAAAAACAGGCATTTCTCATACTCATTCTCGTTATTTCTCATAGCATTGTATAATAATCTACTTCTATTTCACGTCTGAATCATTAATAGTAAAGTTATGCTTCATTATAGGTAAACTTGTTTTGGGTTAATAGTAAACTTGTGTTTCGCCTATTATAAACTTTAATTGCAAGCTTTGATTATATAATTGCAAGTTTCATTTTTATAAATGCAACTTTTGATTATAAAAACGAAGCTTGCATTTATAGTTTGTGGTTAGTCAAAAGCAACTTTGTATATAAAGGATTGGAAGTTTGCTATTAGTCAAAAGCAACTTTACTATTAATACTTTTCGGACGGAAAAGTAATAGTTAGTATGTGATGATAAGGAGAGACTGTTATGTGCGATAGAATAACAAAAGTAACAATGGTAGATAGTCTTTCAGTTCATTACGCAAGAGTTCCATTGTCTTTTGCTTGTAACGGTTGATGGATTTCACACTGAGATTCATCTCTTCTGCAATTTCTACATGTGTTTTGCCTTCAAAGAAGCTTTTCATAAATACTGTACGATAATTCTCAGGAAGTTTGTCCAATGTTTCATATAGCATTCGGTATAACTCATCAAGGGTATATACGCTATCTGGCTCTGTTTCGTAAATAGGAACTTTCTTCTGAATATTTTCGGCATAACTCCATTCATATTCCTGATGTTTCAGAAAATTCAGACAGCTATTTTTCACGCACATTTTGATGTATCCCAATGCGGTGTCCGATTGCAAGTCGAAAGAATTGGTATCTATCTTTTCCCATAATGAAGCAAATATATCCGAAACAATATCCTGTCGTATATCTAAATCGTCAATGAATCTTTTTGCATACAGGCAGAATGGGGCGTAGTACTCCTCATAAAGTTGCTTGAAAGCTTGTTCCTTGGTATGTTTGGAAGAAAATATTTTCATTATTTAGAGATTCTGTGTTTTTCCATTCTGCTGCAAATATATAATAAGATAGTCGATAATACTATACTTTTCATATCTTTTTTGTTTTCCGGATGGGTTATGGCGTTTTGTGCAATTATCGTTTGAATGAAAAATAAAAAAAAGTTCTGGTTATCCTGTCCCTTTTTAGAATAACATTTGTATTATTAATATAATCACAATTAAAAGAAGAGCCTATGATATAACACAACGATTATTTATACAGAAAAAGAGAAATCGATATAAGCAACTGTCTTCCCCCAATTTTTAAGATTCAGGTAGAGGGTCTCGCAAAAACGCTGGCCTGAATTAAAATATTCTGTTCTATAAGGAGAATATAGGAAAATGGAGATGGTTGATTTCGTTGGACAAGAATAATATCTTTTTCTATAGTCATTATTATGTTTGACATGATTGATTTAGTGAATTAACCAAATGAAAAATAGATTAGAAATCCATGAAACAATTAAAATTCTTTTTAATGACAGTACTTTGTGCTGTGTTTTTCTCGTGTGAAGATGATGAAAGTATCGGTTATTCTGTCACTGCATTTGCCGGTTATGGTGGTGTCTCGGCAGTGGCCGACAGAGAGAGTGCCGTAGAAGGTGAAATCGTGACGATTACGGCGACTCCCGATGCGGGTTTTTTATTTAAAGAGTGGAAAGTCAGGCTAGGTGATGTAGTTATTTCAGATGCTACAACCAATCAGACTACGTTTGTCATGCCTGCTGGAGATGTGGTGATTGTGGCGGGATTTATGACCAAAGATGATCTCATTGATAAAACTACAGACCCGGCGTTCAAGGCATACTGCCAGTTTAGGATGAACGAGGCGCAGGAAATTAATGGCTGCACGTATGAGAAATGGGATACGAATGGTGATGGCATGCTGTCGAAAGCGGAGGCCGCAATGATAGAAGCAATAGATGTTACCGGCGGTTTTGAAGGCGTGAAAGTGAAAGAGCTTGAAATGTTGGAGTACTTTACGGCATTGAAAGTTTTCCATGTAGGTGAAAACGAACTGACAAAGCTTGATTTACCTAGTGGTTCGAATCTGACTCGCCTCGATTGTTCAGGAAACAGATTGTCGGAACTTGATTTATCAGCAAGTAAAAACTTGGTAGTGTTGGATTGTAGTATAAACAAGCTGACTAGTATAAATATAAGTGGATGTAACAAATTGACCGAATTTTATTGTAATAATAATCATTTGGTGGAGTTGGCTGTTGGAGCTATGGATGTCAGCAATGGGTATATACTTCATTGTGGTAATCAGACTACGACTGACGGCGCTTCACAAACACTTATTCTGAAATTAAGTGATAAACAAAAAGAGGAATGGGATGCTACGCTGAAAACTCTGAAAGAGAATGCGCACGTCGAACTTAAGGCTGGTCCTGTGGGGGATATTAACATTGAATTCAATAGTGCATCTATGAGTTCTGTTATACGTAATATACAGTTTTACAGTAAAGATGGTGATGAGTTGTATTTTGATTTTAGCAGAAGTGTGGATTTGACAAAATTCAATGGTGAATATTCAAGTGATGACGGTACGATAATTTTGAAGTATGCATATATTTATGTAAATAATGAATGGTATGAAGGCGCTGATTTGAAATCTATTACTATAAATGCTAAGTATGATGAAAATAAAAAAATATATGAGTTGGAAGGTTATGTAGAGTTGGGTGACGGTCGTGTTGTTGCATATACTTATACAGGATCTATTTGACAAACTTCCCTGCATATATGGGATTTTTATTGATAGTTATCTAGTGACATAAATCAGATGTGGAGGGTATTGCAGAAGTAGTTGTGATACCCTCATTTTTTTGATTTTTTCAGAAGAAAGTTATAGTTTGGTGTCCTTTTTTAAAATGTCAGTTGTATTATTAATGTAATTACAATAGAAAAGAAAGATTATGGAGAAACAAAACCCGGAATCATTGCTTCGCAAGGCTCAAGCATTGGGAGATGATATAAAAGAAATGGAAGCTATCAATGTGCCAACTGCTTATCGGAAGGCGCAAATCAAAATCAGGAATAAAAGAAAGGCGGAGGCATACAATTTACTGATGCGTTATGCTGCGTTCCTGGCAATTCCGTTGTTGATGGCTACTTTAACTTTGGGATACTTATACTTAAATGAACCGGAGCCGGAGGTGAAATATGCAGAGGTTACATCTACAATGGGAACGGTGGTACGATATGAACTTCCGGATCATTCTGTTGTCTGGCTTAATTCGGGCAGTAAGTTACGTTATCCCACTGTTTTTAAAAAAAACAACCGCAATGTGGAGTTGATTGGCGAAGCTTATTTTCAGGTAGAAGCAGATCCGGAACGTCCGTTTTATGTGAATACACCGAATGGTTTGAGTGTATATGTGTATGGTACACAATTTAATGTGGCGGCTTATGAAAATGATGACTATATAGAGACTGTATTAGAGAAAGGTAAAGTCAATGTTGTGACTCCCGGACAGGAAACAATTACATTGCTTCCCGGTGAACAGTTGCTTTATGACAAACAGACCTGCCAAGCGGTGAGAAATAAAGTAGACGTTTATGGAAAGGTTGCTTGGAAAGACGGGAAACTGATATTCCGGAATACTTCGCTGGAGGAGATTATCAAGCGTTTGGAACGTCATTTCAATGTGGATATTGAATTTAATAACAATACGGACAAGGAATATAGCTACCGTGCCACTTTCAGAACTGAAACGTTGACACAGATATTGGATTATCTGGCTAAGTCGGCAAACTTGAAATGGAAAATCCTGACTCCTGAACAGCGGGAAGATGATACATTTACGAAGACGAAAATAATAGTAGATTTATATTAGTAATAACCTGGAAAAACAGTAATAGCCTATGATATAACACATACTGATAATCAAAAAAGGAAGAGAGCCGCTACCAACGACTGTCTTCCCCCAATTTCTAGATTCGCGGCATAGGGTCTCGCAAACGCTAACCGGAATCAAACCATAGTTCATTTTAGTAATAAACTTTAGTCAGCTACAAATGTATGAAAAAAAATCATTCATTTATCGCATTATGCTTTAAATATGCTTTAAATCTAAAACTTCCTTTAGTTATGAGGATTAGTCTAACATTACTTTTTGCAGTAATATTGCAACTCTCAGCCGAAAATGGCTATGCCCAGCGAATACGGGCGGCTATTTCGATGAATAATGTATCTGTAGAACAGGTATTGAATAAAATAGAGGAAAATTCAGATTATGTTTTTCTCTATAACAACAAAGCGATTCAAAAAGACCGTATGGTGTCCGTACATAATACATCCGGTAAGATTTTGGAGATTTTGGATGAAATATTCCAAGGCACAAATATCTCCTATTCGATAGTGGACAAGCAAATAATACTTGCTACAAAGCCTGTAAGCGCAGCCGTAAAGGATGACAATACTGTGCAAGTAAAAGGTACGGTAAAGGATGCAAACGGTGAACCTCTTATCGGAGTGAATGTAAAAGTGAAAGGTGCCACCGTAGGCACGATTACTGATTTCGACGGAAATTTCTCTCTTCAGACCAAGAAAGGCGATGTGCTTGAAATATCGTATGTAGGGTATACTGTTCAAAATGTGACGGTGACTGGAAACGAAGTGTTGAACATTATACTTCAAGAAGATAATGCAGTGCTTGATGAAGTAGTTGTCACAGCGTTGGGTATCAAGCGCTCGGATAAGGCATTGAGTTACAATGTGCAGAAATTGGGAGATGCCCAGTTTATGTCTGTCAAGGAAGCCAGTGTGCCGAATGCGTTGAACGGTAAGGTGGCAGGAGTTACAATTAGTCAGGGTGCTTCTGGTATTGGAGGTTCCACAAAGGTAGTGATGCGTGGTACTAAGTCTGTAAATGCAGAAGGAAACAATAATGCACTGTATGTGTTGGACGGCATACCGCTTCCCGACCTTTTCCCGCGGAGAGGTGCTACCTCTAATGCACAGTATGGAGGTGTGGACGAAGGTGACGGTATCTCCAATATCAATATGGAAGACATTGCGGAGGTGACTGTGTTGACAGGACCTTCGGCGGCGGCTCTATATGGCGGTCAGGCTGCTAATGGGGTAATCATGTTGACTTCCAAGCAAGGTGGGCTGAAAGACGGAAAGCCTCGCATCTCATTCTCTCATTATTCCGATTTCTACCAACCGTTTCTTTTGCCGAAGTTGCAAAATACGTATGGAAGCCGGACGGATGAATTTTCCAGTTGGGGACCGAAGCTGGAGACTCCGGCAAATTATGATCCGGCAGATTTCTTTGACACAGGTATGAGTTTCTCTAACAGCATCGGGGCACAGTTGGGAACGGAGAATCATAAATCCTATATTTCTCTTTCTTCTTACAATGCCCGTGGGATAGTTCATAATAACAACCTCGATCGCTACAACGTTTCCTATAATGGTACATACGCCATTACGGACAAGCTTTCTTTAGGGGCGACTTTTATGTATACGAACAAAAAAGCGCAGAATATGCTTTCGCAAGGTGACTACTATAATCCGATTGTACCGATTTATCTGTTTCCTCGCGGTGATAATATAGATAAGTATAAATCTTACGAGCGTTATAGTGCGGACAGAGGATTCCCGGTTCAGTTCTGGCCTTATGGCGACCAAAAGAGAAGCATCCAGAATCCGTATTGGATTACGCACCGCAACTTCAACATCAACCATAACGAGCGTTTCATTATCGGCGGAAGTTTGAAATATACGTTTAATGAATGGTTTAACATCAGTGCCCGTTTCCGTACGGACCGTGATAACAAAAAGAATGAAATCAAGAATTATGCTTCCACATTGCTGTTGCTGGCTTCCAGTTCGGATAAAGGCTCATATTTGTTGGCAACGGAAAAGAATATCCAGGATTATGGGGATGTGATTGCCAATTTCCAGAAAACAATATCAGACTGGGGATTTGTAGTCAATGCGGGTGCCAGCTTTAAGAATGCATCATTCGATTATACTGCCAATTCTAATAAATTGGAGTTCGGAGCACCTCTCGCCAGCGTAGCCAATAAGTTTACATTGAACAATCTGACTCCGGAACCCCAATATCAGGAAGGTAAAAAGATGAAGTCGCAAGCTGTATTCTTCAGTGCTTCTGTGGATTGGAAAAGAAAAATATTCTTGGATGTAACAGGACGCAATGAATGGACTTCGTTGCTTGCCAACACCAAAAACAAGAGTTTCTTTTATCCGTCGGTAGGTATGTCGTTTGTTTTGACGGAATTTTTCAAAGTGCCGGAGAAAATATTGACGTTCTCCAAACTTCGTCTGTCGTATGCCAAAGTAGGAAATGTGCCGATGTCACTTGCTGGAATCACTATTCCGTCTTATCCGATTAGTCCGGGTGGTGGTGTAAGCATCAATCCCGACCTGCCTATCGACAATTTGAAATTTGAAAAGACACAATCGTTTGAAATTGGTCTGAATGCCCGCTTCCTGAATAACAAACTGGGATTAGACATCACCTATTATAATGCTAATACATACGATCAGTTGTTCAAATTCAGAGCACCGGAAAGTAGCGGTTATGCCAACTTCTATGTGAATGCCGGTAAAGTAAACAATAAAGGTCTTGAGGCTTCTATTGATGCTGACCTGACGTTTGGAGAGTTTAATTATTCTCCGAAACTTACAGTTACATACAATAAAAATAAGATTGTGGAATTGGTGAGAAATATTCCTAACCCCTTCACCGGAGCCAATATGGATGTTTCGCATTTTGACATGGGTGGTCTTTCATATTCATTCCGCAACTATATTGATGAAGGCGGTTCTATCGGTGATATATATGTCAATTCGGTGAAGAAAGACGGAAATGGATATGTGTATGTGAATCCGAATACCTTGAGCATGATGGTGGACAATGAGAATCTGATATATGCCGGAAATACCAATCCGGATTGTTCTCTCGGTTTTAACAATACGTTCAGTTATAAAGGTTTTACACTCTCATTCCTGATTGATGCCCGGATTGGCGGCAAAGTGGTTTCTGCCACACAAGCTGTCCTAGATTCTTTCGGTGCATCCGAACAGAGTGCAAAGGCACGTGACAATGGTGGTGTGCTTGTAAACGGAGTGTTGATGGATGCGGAAACTTATTATACTCAAGTGGGGGCAGGTACAGGCGTGTTGTCCAATTATGTATATGATGCTACCAATATACGTTTGAGAGAAGCTTCGCTTTCTTATCGTTTCAAACCATTGTTCAAGAACTTTGTGAAGGATTTGACTTTGTCCGTGACCGGACGTAATTTGTTTATGATTTATAATAAGGCTCCTTTTGACCCGCAACTAACCTCTTCAGTGGGTACTTTCTATCAAGGTATAGACTATTTCATGATGCCGAGTTTAAGAAGTTTCGGTGTGAGTCTTAAATTTACATTATAATTAAATTAACAAACAGATGAAAATGATACTAAATAATAGATATTTCGGCAAAAGTCTGCTTCTGGTTTCTGCTTGTTCTTTGTGGATGTTAGGAGCTTGTACAGGAGATTTCATGGAGACAAATACCGATCCCAATGCTGTGACGGAAGAAGAGTTGGGATATGACAACTTGGGTACGGGTTCGATGATAACGCAGATGCAGTATCAGATGTATCCGTGTATTACAAAAGACCAGAATATAGATGTCAATAACTATCAGAAAATGTTCAGCCTTGCCGGAGATATCTTTTCAGGGCATCAGGGAGCTTCCAATATGTTTGATAGTAACGGAAGAAATAATACGACGTATGATATGTATCCCGACTGGTGTGCGGCTGCGTATACTGTGGCTTATCAGAATTATATGAGTCCTTGGTATACCCTTTATACCAAAAGGAATATCAATCCTTCTACATTTGCAGTGGGACAGATTTTGAAAGTTTTCGGTATGCACCGTATCACAGATATGTACGGTCCGATTCCTTATAAGGATTTTGCGCCTGCTTCCGATGTTCCTTTCACTTCACAGCAAGTCATTTACGAACAGTTCTTTAGCGAACTGGATGAGGCAATCGGGATATTGAAAGAGTTTATCAAAGATAATCCCGGTGCCAAGCCATTGGTAAGTTATGATAAGATTTATGGCGGTGATTTTGAAAAGTGGGTAAAGTTTGCCAATTCTTTGAAGTTGCGCCTAGCTCTTCGTATCGTTTATGTAAACGAAACGATGGCCCAACAGAAAGCTGAAGAGGCAATAAGAGACGGTGTATTTATTGATAATGAAGATAATGCCATGTTAAAAGTGGATGGCTCTGCAACGGTCAATCCTTTGTATATGATTTGTTACACTTACAATGACAGTCGTTTGGGAGCAACCCTGGAAGGCTATTTGAAAGGGTATGAAGATCCTCGTCTGGATATTTGGTTTGCCAAATCGGAAGTTTCCGGATTTAAAGAATATAACGGAATCAGATGCGGTAGTATGTTCAATGGAAATGACTATAAGGTATTTTCTAATCTGAATGTCTCTTCAAGTACGCCTATCCAGTTTATGAATGCTGCGGAAGTCTATTTTCTGCGTGCGGAAGCTGCTCTGCGTAAATGGAATGCGGGGGGAGATGCGGAAACATTGTACGAAAATGGAATTACGACTGCTTTCTCCCAACCTCTGGGGGCTACCCAGGCAAAAGCGGGAGATGCAAGTGCATACATGAAACGGACTACTTTGCCAAAAGGTTATGTTGACCCCAAAAATTCCAGTTATAGTGATAGTAGTACGGGACAGGTGTCTGTGAACTGGGCGGATGCTACTGATTTTGATGAAAGGTTAGAAAAAATCATTACTCAAAAGTGGATTGCTTTGTTCCCCGACGGGCAAGAAGCATGGAGCGAATTCAGAAGAACAGGATGTCCGAGAGTAATTCGGGTAGCCAGAAACAATAGTGGTGGGCGTATCGACACTAAAAAACAAGTGGCAAGATTGCCTTATCCTACCAACTTGTCGAAAGACTATCCCGATTTATACCAGGAAGCTGTGAATAATTCCGAATTGTTGGATGGCGCAGACAATGGCGGTACGAAACTTTGGTGGGATAAAAGAAGTGATAAACCTTATCAGAATTAAAAAATAGTGTATAATCTTAATAGTTTTATATGGATATGAAAAACGATCGGATAATAAAATTTCTGTGTTGCCTGTTTATGGTGACTCAGATTATCGGATGTAGCGACTGGATAGAAGCTGAACCGACTATTTTGCCGGAAATGAAATATAAGGAATTGACACCGGAAGAGGAAGCTGCATTGATTGCCTATAAGAATTCGGATCATAAGATATTCTTTGCATGGATGAATTATAGTCCTGCTACCTCTTCCATGCAGACCCGGTTAAGAGGTATCCCTGATAGCCTTGACATCGTTTCATTCTTTACCGGATATGTGAATAATAAACAGAATCGGGAAGATGTGAAATTCCTTCAGGAACGCAGGGGTACCAAAGTATTGTTGACTATGTGGCCGGAACCTTATTTTGCTATAGGTTCAGAAGGACAGGAAGATTTGGATTCAATGATAGTATACGCTGAAAATTTGGTTGATTCTATTTATACGTGGGGATTGGACGGATTTGATTTGGATTATGAACCAAACTTCGGTGGTAAGGAATACTCTAAAGAAATGATGCGTACCTTCATTGATGTCATGAGTAAATATCTGGGACCTAAGTGTGATGAACAATTTAAAGTGAATGGAAAACATAAATTGTTGGTTGTTGACGGACAATGGCTGGATGCTGAATATGCGGATCGTTTTGATTATTTTATCGGTCAGGCGTATGGGGCTACTTCCGAATCTTCATTGAATGGAAGATGTCAGAATGGGTCTCAGGACTACGGAAAAGGATTTCCTGATGAAAAGCGAATCTTTTGTGAATGGGTGAGCAAGGTTGGCAATACTTTTGGGCAAGGTGGAGTGAGTTATAGACATAATAATGGATATATTCCAAGTTTATGGGGAATGGCTCATTATGCTGCTGAAAGTCCGAAGAATGTTGCAGGTTGTGGTGCTTATGTCTTACAGTTCGGATATGCTGAAGGAAACCATTTGAATCTGCCTGTGCCACCTAATAATTACTATTATGCGCGTCAGGCGATTCAGATTATGAATCCTGCAGGTAAAACAGTGGAAGATGAAACTGATGGAGAAGAGGTTGAAGTCAAAGAATAACAATTATAAAGTTGTAAAGAAATGAAGAATTTATTCACAAAAAATAGATTGGTTGTTGCGTGTCTTTCATGTCTTGCCTTTATAGGAATGTCCTGCAATGAAAGCATAGATGTGAAAGCTGTGTATATCACTGCTGCTGAAAAAACTCCTATAACGACTTTTTCTGCAACGGGTATTAACGATGAACTGGGAATAACGATTTCCAGTTCGTTGGTTGCAAATTCGGATATAGAAGGTGAATTGATGATTGACAATTCATTGGTGGAACGTTATAATAGTGACCATGGGGAGTCTTACAAGACACTTCCGGAAGGTTCTTGTGTGTTGTCGAGCAGTTATGTGTTGGTCGAAAGCGGCAAATATCGTTCTGAAGCGGTAAAACTGGTGGTAAAGGACATTGATGCCATACAGAAAGGGGTTAATTTCCTGTTGCCTGTAAAATTGGTTAGTAAAAATAAGGATTATCCTAGTTTGCCGGGAAGTGATATTTTGTATGTCATAGTCAACAGGAAGTTACTTGTAAATGTTCCTAAACTGAACGGGCAGAATTATTTTAAGGTAAACTTTAAGGATAATGATGTCAGCAGATTCCAGAATATGAGTGCATTTACTATCGAGACGAGAGTAAGTTTATGGGAATTTCCTAAATATTATGGTGGCAATCTGATGAGTATCATAGGTTTTCCTGTAGGAGAGAACGCAGAGAAAGGTACATGGATTTTTGTAGACGGAACTCCTGACCGTGTAGGAGGTGAAGGAGATGTGCCTGTCTTTATGTTTGCGACGAAAGGCTGGTCTGTGTATGCCGGTAAGTTGGGATATACGCTTGAGAAGAATGCTTGGTATCATGTAGCCGGAGTATTTGAGAATAACACCTTGTCTTTGTATATTGATGGAATTTTGTTTGTGCAGGCGGAATATGCAAATCCGATTTCATTCTCGGAAGAGTTTTATATTGGAGCTGCGCCAGGAGTGCAAAATGGTTTCTTATTGAAAGGTTCTGTGAGCGAAGCACGTTTCTGGACAAGGGCATTGACAGCTTCCGAATTAAAGAATCCGCTTCACCGTTGTTTTGTAGAAGTTGACAGTGAAGGATTGGAAGGATACTGGAAACTGGATGACATGAGTGATGAGTGCAAGGATTATACCGGACATGGCCATACTGCTGTGAAGGAAGGAAGTGGTGCTATAGAATGGATGACTGAAGTACCTTGTCCTTAATTCTTCTAGTTTATTTGTAAGTTTGAATGGAAATAAGAAGGAGATGTGACTATTTTGACACATCTCCTTTTTTAAACCTAAACCTTTTATCTTAATTATTTGCTATTATAAGCCGTCAACATCCAAACCAATTTTTCCTGTTCTTTCAGATAATCGCTCATCATCGAAACGGTTACTTCATCTCCGGCTTGAGAAGCGATGGACAGTATTTTACGTTCTTCACCAATCAGATAACTGATACTCTGAAGGATATTGTTCAGTGCCTGTTCGCCGTTGCTCACCTTATCTACTTCACTGATATTTGCTACTTTCAAATAATCGCTGAATTTATTGGCAGGAGTACCGCCCAACATCAAGATACGTTCTGCAATTTCGTCTACCTTTTCGGCTGTGTCATCATACATCTTTTCGAATTGGCTGTGGAGAACAAAGAAATCATGTCCTTTGATATTCCAGTGGAAACCGCGGAGATTGGTGTAATACACTTGGAAGTCTGCTAATAGTTGTTGCAAAGATGCTACTACGTTGTTTGCTCCCGATTCATTCAGTTTGATAAATTCTAAAGTTTTCATATTCTTTTTATTTTTAATGATTTATACTTGTTTTCTTTTTTTTCTGTACTGCAAAGATAAGGCGGAAAATGCTTGTTGTCAAACTGAAAATTTCTATCTTTGCATAGATGAAATCTATAACTTAACATGATTTGATAGATGACGATACAACAATTAGAATATATATTAGCCGTAGACCAGTTCAGGCATTTCGCACGGGCAGCCGAATATTGCCGTGTGACGCAACCCACTTTGAGTGCCATGATTCAGAAGCTGGAAGATGAATTAGGAGTAAAGTTGTTCGATAGGACAGTGCAACCCGTCTGCCCGACACCCATCGGGCAGAAAGTGATACGCCGTCGATGGCGATCTCGCCGAACTCGTTTTCGATCAGCACGATCTTTTCGCC
>OGXO01000651.1_pt1 | contig 19896 bp, 12 predicted proteins | sample 1576321 | NCBI WGS metagenome assembly OGXO01 (sample SAMEA3541568, study PRJEB24748) | human gut metagenome | biome: human gut; feature: human-associated habitat; material: faeces | place: China | collected 2012 | reverse complement strand
CCAGCAAATCTTTTTTCTCTACTGCCCATCCCATTTCAACAGGTGCTTTCAGTGCCCATACAAAGCCGTCTTTATTACAATAATAGTTCTTTCCTGCCTCTTTCCGGTCAGTTTCATAACCTTTATATAATTCTGTGGGTTTAAATCCGACGCAGTGTATTTCACGTCCGTTATTGGTATTCTGGAGGAAATAGTCAAAGTCGTATGCAGTCTGGAAATTTTCAAATGTTCTTTTTATCGCTCCGAAATCATTTGCATCCAACTGTAATTTGAAGGAGAAAACCAGGGTCGGTGTTTCCGCACTGGATGCGATCAATTTACCTGCTTGTGTGTTGTAGAATTGGTTTCCGTCCGGCCCCTTTAAGCTATTAAGCCCTGTCAAGGCGAATATGGGGCTTTGGGTATTTGCGAGAAACTCTACACCAATGCCTTTGGTTGCCGATTCGATTTTAAAATCTTTAATTTGTTCTCTGCCGAATGTAGGTGAATAGATAGGATATCCCTGCATGGTGGTTGTTTTGCCCGGCAGCTGGATGCAAAAACGATAAGGGAAACTTCCTCCCATCGCACGGAGTTTCAGGCTGATGGTAATATCCAAGTAGTCATTCTGCATATTGGTATTCATTCCCCAAGTCGTTTGTACTTGATAGTTTATCACGAAGTCGTTGAAATCATAGTCTCCCATTTCAGGCCACATGTCTTCAAACATAAGTGTACCATACTTATTTTTAGCGGGTTTATATACGTGTTGTGTGTATCCATCACTTTCTGTTATTGACACTCCTCTGTCCGGAAACAGGCAGTCGGCAGTCCATACATGTAATTCGCTTCGTGTGGTGGCTTTCGGCTTGATACTTATCTTTTGTGTTTCGTATCCCCCATTCGTTACCGGATATTCGATCCAGATGGCATTATTTGTACTCGGTACTTCCAAAGAAGTGCTGTTGTCCCCTTCCGGGATGGCAAGGTCTGCTATCTGTTCGGAACATGCTTCGTCCAGATAGATGGAAGCGGAAATGGCATGTGGCGCATTGGTTGCGAGAGTGACGTTGCGTGTAGTAGACCAATCGAAACCATCCGGTATAACCAGATCGGTGGTATGCACGGTAGGCACCGAAAGATCTTTGTCGTCGTCTACGCAAGATGCCAAAAGACACATTAATCCTGCTAATGTGTACATTGCGGTTTTCATTCTTTTCATGATTTTATGTATATTCTATGTAAGTTTGCTGTGTGTTCTGTTTGAATTTCGAGACAAACATATTGTATAAATTGTCAAATCATGCAAGGAATGTAGTGAAAATGGTTGAAATCTTCAATTTTTTTGGTTTTGATGGTCTATTCGTGTGAAGAAAATCAATAAAGAAAAACTTCAGCCTGTCAGAGTCAAGGGGGAATGACCGGGCAGGCTGAAGATAAAAACGAATAAAATCTGTAATTCGGAAAGTTGCCCACCCGAAGATATATTCGGCCGGCATCTTTCGTGAAGTCATTGGAAAACTGACACTAATTACTATTGAGATGAATGATTAGTGCTCTTTAGGATTGATGTACGAACTGCCTTGGGGATAATTATACCACTTGCTTTCTTGCTTATCATCAGTGGCTAATCCTCCATGCTCCAACCAGTTCCTAAATTTGGGATAGATTCCCAGCAAATCTTTTTTCTCTACTGCCCATCCCATTTCAACAGGTGCTTTCAGTGCCCACACAAAGCCTTTTTCATTGCAATAATAATTTTTCCCGGCCTCTTTCCGGTCAGTTTCATAACTTTTGTATAATTCGGACGGCTCAAATCCTACGAAGTGAATTTCACGGCCGGTATTGGTGTTCTGCAGGAAATAATCAAAAGTATATGGAGTAGAGAAGTTGTTAAATACATTTTCTATTTTCCCCCAAAGTATCTTCAATTTGAATGAAAACACGATAGTCGGCGTTTCGTCACTGGATGCGATCAAACTCCCTATTTGTGTATTATAGTATTGGCTTCCACCTGATTTTCTTAAATTCTCAAGCCCCGTCAGTGCGAATATCGGGCTTTTGGCGTTTTCCAGCAATTCTACGCCAATGCCTTGGGATGTTGATTCTGTTGTCAAGCCTTCAACCTGCTCCTTCTCTAATTGAGGGGAGTCGACAGGTTTTCCATTCATGTATGTCGCTTTACCCGGTAGTTGAATACAGAGGCGATAAGGCAAACTTCCTCCCATGGCGCGAAGTTTCAGGCTGATAGTGACTTTCAAGTAGCCATACCAACCGGGAATAGAGTGTCTGTCATACGTTGTTTTTACATAATAGTTTGCCACAAAGTCGTTGAAGTCATAGTCTCCCATTTCAGGCCACATGTCTTCGAACATAAGAGTGCCATATCCATTCTTATAGGGGTGATATGCATTTGAGATTCTATCACCGTTTTCCGGCCATGCTCCTTCCGGAAACAGGCAACCGGCTTCCCACCGTTGCGATGCGCTTCGTGTGGTAGCTTGGGGTTGGATGCTTATTTTCTGTGTCTCGTTACCTCCATTTGTAACCGGATATTTTATCCAGATAGCGTCATTTGCACTCGGCACTTCCAAAGTAATGCTGTTGTCTCCTTCCGGAATGGCAAGGTCTTCTGCTATTTGTTCGGAACATGCTTCGTCCAGATAGATGGAAGCGGAAGTGGCGTGGGGGGCATTGGTTGCGAGAGTAACGTTGCGTGTAGTAGACCAATCGAAACCATCCGGTATAACCAGATCGGTGGTGTGCACGGTAGGCACTGAAAGATCTTTGTCATCTTCTACACAAGATGTCAAAAGACACATTAATCCTGCTAATGTGTACATTGCTGTTTTCTTTTTCTTATTAATTAATGTAAGTTCTATGTAAGTGTTCCGTTTTATATTTTGATACAAACATATTGTGTGACAACTTGCCAAGTGGTGCAAGAAATACAGAAGGGTGATGATCTATATATTTAATTCTTGAGAGCTTGGTTGCTTCTTTATGAAATCTAATAAAACTTCAGCCTGCCACAGTCAAGGGGGGAATGACCGGACAGGCTGAAAAATAAATCAAACAAATACCTATTTGAATAATAGGATTAGGGTATGAAATGTTTGATGGCTTATTTTATTGCTTGAGATGAATCGAGATATTTGAACCAGTTTTCGTTGAAGTCCGGACTGTCCGGTGAGAGATTCGGATTAGTGATCCAGCTTCTGAACTTGCCGTAAACCTCCATGATATCTTTCTTTTCGCGTGGATGTGCAAGCTTAACAGGCACTTTGATACCCCACACGAAATTGTCGGTACTGCAATATTTGATGTCACTGCGCATATTGTTTCCGGCTTCACCGGCGTATGAATCGCTGTAGTAAGCAGTCGGTTCGTAACCTCTCAGGTGAATTTCACGTCCTCCGTTCTTTTCTTTCTGGAGGAAGAAGTTCTGATTTTCTGAGATTGCCGCCGCCCATAATGCCTTTGTTCTTTCTAAGCTGTTGAAACAGTTGATCTTTAATCTGTATTTAATCGTTACCAGGTCATTGGCTGCTATCTGATGGTCAGCTTCGGTATTATAGAATGTTCCGCCGTTATTCTGTTTCCGTAATTGATCGGTGCCGGTGAATATGAAGATAGCAGGAGCGTCTTCTCCGGGATTCTGAAGTTCCATCTTAACAAGGTCGTTCCCGTTTATTTCGATCACCTCGTCGATATATTTGGCAGATGTTTGGTCCAATTGCAGTCCCAGGCGATAAGGCAGATAGCCTCCCATTGCACGGAAAGTGATTTCAAATTCAATTCCGTCTGCCTCATAAGAATCTTTGCTTCCGTTGCCGCCGTCAAAGAAGATCGCTTGCGTGTGATACCAGATAACGAAATCATTGAAATCATAATCTCCCATTTCGGGCCAGTTATCTTCCATCATCAGGGTTGCCGTTTCTCCTTTTGCGGGATACCATTGATATCTGTATGCACCCTCTCCTCCGTTTGTGTCAAATCCACTCACGTTTTCCGGCAGTTTGACCAAGGTCTCTGCACGTGTAGAAGCCGTATTGAGGGGGATGTTCATCATTTCTTTCCCTTTGCTTGTAGCATACTGTACGTATAGTGCCCGGTCTGCCTTGGCTACATCCAGCCGGATGTTTTTGGCAACTTCGGATACAGGCAGTTCTGTCAGTAAACTTGCGTCGGTGCATGATTCGTCGGTATAAATCGCCACTCGTGTTGCCACGGGCGAAGTAATGGAGAGATTGACACTCCTTGTAGTGGTCCAGTCCGCATCATCCGGTATGACCAGGTCTGTCGTTTTTTCCGGTTCTTTGGGTTGTGAGAGGTCTTTGTCATCCTCAACACATGCTGTTAAAGCAAGTGTTGCTCCCAGTAGGGTGTACATCATCCAATGCGTTGTTTTCATTATTTTTGTGATTAGGATTATTTACTTGTTCGTTTGTGACTGCAATATACAATGAAAAGTTGTATATTATGTTACTTTGTGTCTTGTTTTTATATAAAATGTTGATTTTCTATGTGTATATGTGGTTGGAATAGTCAACTTTTGGCGGAATAGAGGCTGCGTATATACGAAACAGAGGCTCTATTCACTCGGAATAGAGCCTCTGTCTGTATAAAATAGAGCTTTCGTTTATTCGCTGATAACCTTTCTGTATTCTGCCACTGCCATTTTCTCTGCCAGGTAAGCATTAATCAGGCTGGTATGTGCCTGTGTCCACGAAAGTTGTGCCGAGAGTACGTCGACCATATTTGCTTTTCCTTCGTTGTAGGAGAAGGTGATCAGGTCCAGGTTTTCTTCTGCCAGCTCTTTATTTTCTTTGGCTGTCTTCACCTGCTCTTCCGTTTCCTGCAGCTTGGTCAGTGCGGCAGCCAGTTCCTGGTTGATCTGGTCTACTACGTAGCTTTGCTGCAACTTCTGTATACCCGTGTAGGCTTTCTGTTGCCGGTTGGTCTTGAACCTGGCTCCCCAGCGTAGCACGGGGATATTTACGCTCATGCCTACGATGGGGGTAAACTTCACGTCATATCCCATGTTGGGAGAAGCGGTGGTCCATCCGCCGGTGACGTACATGCTTACTTGCGGATTGTACTGGCTCAGGGCTGCCTTGCGTTGCGCCTCGCTTTTCTGGATGTTGACTTCTGTGCTGGCAAAGTCGGCACGGCGTTGCAGTACATCGTCCAGTGGGAGCAAGGTGACAGGCGGACACACGACACCGATGGAGCAAAGGCTGTCTACGGGAGCGTTGGGTTCTTCTCCCATCAGGATATTGAGTTTCTGTAGAGCCAGTGTATAATTCTGGCGTGCGCTGATGTATTGAAGTTCGGCTTCCTTACGGCGTGTCGAAATCATCAGCAGGTCGGTGCGGCTGATAGCGCCGTCTTTAAAACGGTCTTGGATGATTTCATATTGTTTTTCTACGATTTCCTGATATTGTGCCGAAGCATTGAGCATGGCACGGGCTGAAGAGGCGTTCCAATAAAAGGCGTCACTCTGATAGTGAATCTGGTCGCGTGTCAGCTCTTCGCTCAGCTGATCGAGTTTTTCGTCAGCTTGGGCTATACGGTTTTGGGCTTGCAGGGCGCCGCCTGTATAGAGTGGCTGCGACACGACGAATACCCCTTGATAAGTGTGGTTGCGGTATTGTCCGGCCGGTCCGTCCCAGGAGTCCATCTCTTTCAGGTTCAGTGTTCCCTCGGCGGAGATGTCCACTTTGGGCAGGAATCCTGTAAAGGCTATTTTCCGTGCGTCCGTGCTTGCCATTGATTTCAGATGCTGCTGTTTCAGCACCTGGCTGTAAGCTTCCACACGGTCACGATATGCCTCACGGCTCAGATGCGGGGCTTGTGCCTGCACTTGTGTACAAAGTCCCAATGCAAACAGAAGTATAAGTTTATTCTTCATCATATACTTTTAAATTTTAGTTCATTTCTTTATCCCTTAATCCTGTGGATGGCGCAATAAGCTACCGGAAGCACAAACAGTGTCAGTGCCGAAGCCACAAGCAGTCCGCCCATGATGGTAGCCGCCATTCCGCCGAACATGGCGTCGAACAGCAACGGAAGCATACCTAAGATCGTTGTACCCGAAGCCATGGCCACCGGTACGATACGGCTGACGGTTGCCTTTATCACGGCTTCGCGCGGATCGAGTCCCGATCGACTTTCGATGTCGATCTGGTCCACCAGTACAATGGCATTTTTGATGTTCATACCGATCAGTCCCAGCAAACCGAGGATGGCGAAGAAGTCGAACGACTTGCCTAACAGCAGCAATCCCAGTACGATACCGATAAATATCAGCGGCAGCATCAGCAAGATTACCGTCGGCTTACGGTAGGTTTTAAACAGCAGCAGCAGGGTGGTGAACATCAGGAAGAAGGTCAGCGGCAGGTTTTTTGCCAGAGCTTCGTTCGATTCCACCTGGCTTTCCTGTTCGCCGAAGTATTTCAGGGTGTATCCTTCCGGAACCTTGATCTCTTTTTGCACCTGCGACCATATCTGGTTGAAGGCCGCGATGGCATTCACTCCCCTCCGGGGATCGCATTGCGCCATCATCACCATCTGGCGGTTGTAGTCCTTCACATTTGAGAAGCGATAGCGGAAGTCGAACTCCGACACTACCTGCTCCAGGCTGGTGGTTTCCGGCCCGTTGCCGAATACCGGTAATGTACGCAGGTCGTTGATGCGGAAGGAATCCGTCACACTGTTGCCTTTCAGCAGAATCGGCAGCACCTGGTCTCCTTCGCGGAATTCACCGAGAGTCATGCCGTTTGTCCCGATCTGGATGCTTTGAGCCATGCCTTGGCGGGAGACTCCCAGGGGTTGTGCCCGTTCCGGGCTGTAGATCGGTTTCCAGATGGGTATTTTATTTCCCCACGAGTTACGTATATTAATAAGGTCAGGGTTCCGGTGCATGATCTCCAGTGCCCGGTTGGTCAGTGCCACCAGCGTGTCCACATTGGGCCCGATGAAACCGATTTCGATGGCTGCATCCACAGCCGGCGACAGTTTGAAGAGGCTCGTACGGGTGATGGCGTTCGGAAAGTTGGCTTTCATGTAACCGTCGAACTGTTCTTCATACTCTTTGGTATACTTGCTGTCGTTCAGTTCCACCAATACATTGGCAAAGTTCGGCTTCGGCCCTACGGAGGTAGACGCCAGGTAGTAACGCAGCGGAGTGCTTCCGAAGGTGATCGATACTTTTTTCACTTCCGGCAGTTTTTGCAGGTGGGCTTCCACTTTCTTCATCTCCCGTGCCACGTCGTTCACCCCATATCCGTCCGGATAAAACACGTCGGCGCGGAAGTAGGGCTTGTCCAGTGACGGGAAGAAGTTTTGCGGCATCATTCCCATCACCACCAGTGAGACGATGAAGAGCACGATCATCGACCCTAACGTCACAATTTTGCGCCGGATCAGGACGCTCAGTATCTTTTCGAATTTGTGGTAGAACGGTTTGTCGTACGGATCTTTGCCTGCATTTTTGGCCTTGGCTTTCAGGATAAAGTTTCCGAATACGGTGGTTTGTGTCAGTGCCAGCACCCAGCTCAATCCCAGTGAGATGGCCAGTACGACGAAAAGCGGCTTCACGATTTCCGCCACGGACGAAGGTGCCAGATAAAGCGGCAGGAACGAGCAGATGGCGATGAACGTGGCTCCCAGCAATCCCCATTGTGGTCCGGTGGCTCCGTCGATCAATGCTTTCCGGCGGTCCACTCCGCGGGCGATGGCTATCTGCGCATTGTCCGTCACCACGATGGCGTTGTCCACCAGCATACCCATGGCGATGATAAATCCCGCCAGTGACGTACGGTTGAGTCCTACACCCATGAAGGACATGATAAGCAGCGTACCTCCGATGGAGAAGACCAGTGAAGAGCCGATCAATACTCCGGCACGCATCCCCATCACCAGCATGATGATGACAATTACGATCAGGATCGACTCAATCAGGTTGATGATAAATCCGTTGTTCGCCTCTTTGGCTATGACGTTTTCAAGATAAAGGCTTTCCAGGTTCAGTCCCACAGGCATCAGTGGGAGGAGTTCGGCCAGTTTCTGGTCTACCATCTCACCCGTCAGCACCACGTCGCGTTGCGGGTCGGTAGATACGCCGATACCGATGGCACGTTTCCCATTGACACGCATGATGGTGCCCGGCGGGTCCATGTATCCTTTCTCTATGACGGCGATGTCACCCAGTTTTACCTGTCCGGCGCGGGTGGTGATTACCTGGTTCCGGATGTCGTCCACCGTGGTATACATACCGTTGGCTACTATGCGCAACTGTTGTTCGCCGGCGCTGATTTCTCCGGTGTTGATAATCTGGTTCTGCGATTGCAGCAGGCTTGCCAGCTGTTTGGGATCGATACCCATGCCTGCCAGCTTGTTCACCGAGACGAATATATTCACCACCTCGGTCTGTGTGCCGAACAGTGCGACTTTCATCACCCCGTCGGCAGTGACCACCTGTGTCTTGATGCGTTCGGCCCAGTCCCTCATTTCTTCGTAGCTGAATCCGTCGTCGGCTGTCAGGCCGTAGTAGATACCGAATACGTCACCGAAGTCGTCCGATACTGTGGGTACCGAAGCTCCGCTTGGCAATTGGGGTTGTATGTTGAGCACTTTGCGCCGCAGTTCGTCCCATTTCTGGGGGATGGAGGAGGCCGGTAGCGAGGGGAGCAGTTCGAACGTGATTTTGGAAATGCCGTACATGGATTCGGACTTGATCTTGTATACTCCGCTCATGCTCTGTATCTCACGGGAGATGGGCTCGGTGATCAGCCGTTCCACTTCGGCGGGCTCGGCACCGGGATAGCGCGTCATGATGACGGCCGATTTGATGACAAAAGGAGCATCTTCCTTCTTGCCCAGGCTGCTGAAAGAGGAGATACCTCCGATCAGCAATACAGCCAGAAAGAAGTAGATGACTTTGGTATTGTCTAATGAATATTTGGCTAAATTCATGATTGTATATGGTTTTGAGTGCACCACAGATTACACGGATTTTCACAGATTAATGATTTATATTATTGATAATAAGATTAAAAAATCTGTGTTAATCCGTGTAATCTGTGGTGAAATTAATTATTGCGTTGAGTGGGCACTCTTATTTCAGTTCCTTCACCGTTTCGCCTTCCACCAGTTGTGTTACGCCGGCTATTATTACCGTTTCCCCTGCTTTCAGTCCTTTCGAGATAAAGGCCTGTGCGTCTCCCGTCGGAGAGTAAACGGTTACTTCACGGCGGTTTACCTGATTCCCGTTCAGTACCCACACGTAGGTTTTGTTTCCTTCGCTTTCACCGAATATGGCACTCAGGGGCACTACCGTCATGGTTTCTTCCAGGAACGGACCTACATCGGCCGAGAAGCGGATGCTGCACGTGAAACCCGGCTTCACCTCATACAGGGCATGGTCGAAAGCGGGATCGTCGATGGTGATCGTCACCGGGATACCCGTACCGTCCGTCGAGATGTCGAGATATTCCTCCAGTTTGGCATTGAAGATGTGTCCGCGGTATGTATCGAACTCCACGCGGAAGTGTTGGTCTTTGGAACGGAGCAGATAAAGGTAAGCATCGGGGATGGTGAACTTGATGCGCAGTTTCTTGGTGTTGACCAGCTGCACAATGCCTTCGCCCGAGTTCACGCGCTGATAGTTCTCCACTAACCTTTTCTCGATAGACCCGTCGAAAGGGGCGGTCAGTTTGGTGTCGCGCATATTGTTGCTCGAAAGTTCGTAAGCCGATTTCTTTTGTTGGAAGGTCGATACGCTGATTTCATATTCTTGTACCGAGATAGCCTGCCGTGCCAATAATCGTTTGTTACGTTCCACTTGGGCAGCGGCAGTTTCGTAAGCCGATTTGTCTGCTGCATACTGTAAGGCCAGGTCGCGCGGGTCGATAGCCGCAATCAGTTGTCCTTTTTTGACCCGCTGGCCTTCTACCACCGGCAGGTTGATGATCTGTCCGCTCACGCGGAAGGCCAGTTTCACATAATCTACAGCTTCTACAATGCCCGAAAAGTCCTTTCTGATTTCCGACCGGGACTCTACCCTGGCCGTCTTTACGGGGCGTACTGTTGCCGTATTGTCTTCTTTTTTTTGTCCGCAAGCCGTTAATAGAATAAGTGCTGCGAGGATACATCCATAGTTTTTTCTCATATTTCCCATTGATTAAGAGTCTGTTTAGTCTCATTTTGAGGGGGCAAAGATATGAAACTGAAAAACTATAAACAGTTTTCCGGTTTGATAATTTAATATTATTAACAACCTGAGGCGGGTGTGGCGAGGCTTGGCGACGATGAACGAGAACTCACCACGGAGGACACAGAGGACACAGAGTTTTAATCTCTTGTTTATAGGATTATTTTAAGAGAAAATCTTCTCTGTGTCCTCTGTGTCCTCTGTGGTGAGCCCTCGTTCATCGTTGAAAACCGTTTTATTTCTGCCTCGGTACAGTCAAATCTTTACCCTTTTTCAGGTTATAAACAACTTCGGAGATACGGATGTTCAACTCACATCCTTCTAAAAGAGAGATTTTTATCGCCTGTTTTTCGACTTTCATCTGCAGGGTGCATCCACGGAAATTTACTTTGAATGTATAGCTGTCCCACGCTTGGGGGATGATGGGGTTGAAGTCGAGCTGTCCGTCCAGTATTTTCATTCCCGCAAATCCGCGTACGATGACCTGCCAACTTCCCGCCATGCTTGTGATGTGCAACCCTTGGTGTACCTCATTATTATAGTCGTCCAGATCCAGGCGCGTGGCATGCAGGAAGAGGCGGTAGGCTTCTTCCGTGTCGCCTATCCAGGCAGCCAGAATGGCGTGGACAAAAGGTGACAGGGATGATTCGTGTACGGTACGGGGTTCGTAGAACCGGAAGTTCCGGAGAATCGTTTCACGGTCAAAGTTTTCGTAATACAGGAACAGTCCTAACAGTACGTCGCTCTGCTTGATGTAGCACGAACGCAGGATACGGTCCCATGACCACCATTGGTTGATCGGCCGTTCGTTTGCCGGGATATCGTCCACCGTGGTCAGCTCCTTGTCCGGATAGCCGTCATCCTGTATGAAGATGCCCTGTTGTTCGTCCCGGGGGAGATACATTCCGTCGATGATCTTCTGCCAGCGCGAAGTCTCTTCGGCATAATTGAAGCGGGTGACACGGCGCACCCGTGCATACTCTTCCGGAAATTCGTGGGCCACCATCTCGATGCTGTCTATGGTGCTTTGCAGGCATTGCACGCAGGAGAAGTTGGTGTACCAGTTGTTGTTGACGTTGTTTTCGTATTCGTTAGGCCCCGTCACTCCCAACAGCACAAATTTTTGCCGTGCCTGCGAGTAGGATACCCGCTGGCTCCAGAACCGGCAGATGGCAATCATCACCTCCAGTCCGTAGCGGGCAATGTACTCTTTGTTGCCTGTCACCCTGGCATACTGCATGATGGCATATACTATGATGTTGTTGCGGTGTATCTCTTCGAAAGTGATTTCCCACTCGTTGTGGCATTCTTCTCCGTGGATGGTCACCATCGGATAGAGTGCCGCCCCGTCGGTAAATCCCAGTTTACGTGCGTTTTCGATGGCTTTGGGCAACTGGTTATAGCGGTAGAGCAACAGTTTGCGGCACACTTCTCTCGGGGTGGACAGCAGGAAGTAGGGCACACAGCACAATTCTGTGTTCCATTGCGTGTTGCCGCCGTATTTTTCTCCCGTGAATCCCTTCGGACCGATGTTCAGCCGCTCGTCGTCTCCCTGATAGCTCTGGTTCAGCTGGAAGATGTTGAACCGTATGCCCTGCTGTGCTTCCGGGTCTCCTTTGATCTCCACGTCCGTCTCCTCCCAGATTTTTGCCCACCGCTCCTTATGGGCTGCCGTCAGCGATTCCCATCCCTGCTCCCTGGCTGCTTTGGCTTCGTTCACAGCGCGCTCTACCAACTCCTGACGGTCACATTGCAGCGACGACACGATGGCGGTGTACTTGATAAGAGTCACCTTCTCGCCGGGCTTCACGTCTGCTCCGGCGCTGAATCCTGTCAGTTTTTCTTTTTCTATCTTGATGGGGCTGACGCTTATCTGCTTGCTGTTCCTGAAAAAACGGTACGTCAGTGCGCAGCAGATTTGTGAATCTTCCCGCCGGGTTTGTGCCCAGAGGTAAGCGTAGTCGTTGGTGGTTTCGGCGCGCAGGATGTTCCACATCTTTTCGTCGAAATTGGCGCTTTCGTGCTTCACGTCGCCGTTCAGATAGGGTACCAGCGAGATCTTGCCTTCATAGTTCACCGATGTCACACTGTATTTTATCAGACACAGGTTCTGGTTGTCCATGCTGTTGATGTGCTCTACGTGCACTTCCAGCGTGTTGCCTTTGGGCGAAGTCACCCTGAAGTCACGGTACGAGATTCCCGCCTTCATGTCCAGCCTGCGTTCATAGCTCTCCACATCCCAGTGTGCCAGATCCAGTTCCTCGTCGATCAGGCGCACGTAGATGCCGCTCCAGTCCGGAGTGTTCGGTATGCGTGAGAAGAATCGCGGGTAACCGTTTTTCCACCATCCCACACGGGTGCGGTCCAGAAAAGTGATTCCTGCTACGTATGATCCCTGCAGGGAGTCGCTGCTGTAGGACTCTTCAAAATTGCCTCGCTGTCCGAAACGTCCGTTACCGAGGCTGAATATACTTTCCGAAGCGCGAAGGTTGTCGGCGTGAAAACCTTCTTCTATGATGTTCCATTCGTCTACCTTGAGGAATTTTTTCATGGTCATTGGGATTGTGTTTTTTAGATCGGCACCTAAGATACAAAAAAAACTTCTGATGCACAATCATTGTGCATCAAAAGTCTTTTTTTTACCGTGGAGGGACACAGGGTCCCGCAGGGTATTCATGTCGATAATCGATCGTCTAAGGATTCATTGCGTTGACTCCCAATGCTCCGAGTATGGCAGTAGCCACGGCTATCACCACTTTCAGCACTTTGTGCCAGATTGTTTTTTTCATTGCTTCGTGTGTTTTAAAATATTCATTTTTATGCCGTCGGATCATCTACAATATCTCCGTCGCCTCCGTCGCCGGAGGGCGTTTCACTCTTGATGTAGAACGACACATTGTTCTCTCCTCCGCGGGTGGTAGCCGTGCTGTCGTTTGCCAGTCGCAGGCTGTTGTCCACGGCAAAGCGGATATGCACACGCCTGATACCCTTTACGGTACACTCTTTTTCCGTTTCCGTTCCGGCGGAAGTCAGCGTGATGTAGAACGTACCGAGCCCGTCCACCTTCACTTTGTTTCCCTCCACCAGCGACTTTTTCAGTTGCCGGACGAATGCCTGCATGACGTGTGTCACGTCTTCCGCGCTCAGGGCTCCGGTGATTTCTATCTCTTTGGCGATGGAGGCGATGGTAGCTGTTTTGGAGCTGCCCGGCTCTTGTTTCAGATAATACTTTTGGGGCGACGATTTGTCGCTCAGATCTTTGTAGCGCTGATAGCGCATCACTGGTACTGCCATAATAAAATGTTTTTTGGATTCATAAAATGTTTTCTTTCTGTAATACATCAAGGCCTTTCTGATTACGATGTAAAGGTAGTACTTATGCTTTATCCCACAGGCTGTCCGGGGCAAGATGCGGGCATTGGCGGCTCTTTGGTCCCGTAAGTGCCTTTTTGAAGATAAAAACGGACAAGAAGCCTTGCCCGTCCACTGCTTTTTTAGTATCTTAGTACTCTGAATCAATAAGTGTCACAAAGCAAAAATGAATCCGGTTCACCACAGAGTACACGGAGGACACAGAGTTTTAAATTCTTGTTTATTAAGATATTTAAGAGAAAAATATTCTCTGTGTCCTCTGCGTCCTCTGTGGTGAACCCAACTCAAAAAAACAGTATGGAAAAGAAACCAGAAACCACAGAGAAAAAGTTCCGGATAAAGAGTTATGGCAAGTCCGAACTGGCCTCGCTCTATATGCCCGAAATCAGTCCTAAGAGTGCCGCAAGCGAATTGCGCAAATGGATCGGCAAGTCTCCCGGTCTGACGGAGGCCCTTTCCGCTACCGGGCTGCGTACTAAAGACAAGCGCTATACGCCCGCCCAGGTGGAACTGATCGTAGAGGCGATCGGCGAACCGGGATGACGATGGCGGGGCGGCCTTTCACGGCAGGAAATCGAGTGTTTTTTCAGTCTCCGCATTTCCGCCCATTCCGAACCAGTGTTTGGAGTCGAACTGTGTGTTCCGTATCCGGTCGCCGGTGCGTTCCGCCGTGGCGTCCTCTTCGCAGGGTGAGTATCGCCCGTTGACCGGGTTGAACACAAAGCTGCACTCGCCGATATTCCCTAAATGGCGGAATTTCACTTTTTTCACGTGTACCCGTGTCACCCCTGCCTGCCGGTCGCGCTCTATCACCAGTCCGAAGTCACATTTATTGACGAATGCCGCCGATCCGTTGATGTCCTGCAGCGTGGGTACGGGCAGGCGTTTCGTCAGCGGGTCTGTCTGCATCTTGCGTGGATGCGCCACGAGGATGACGAGGCATTGGTGCCTTTGTGCGAAGTTTGCCAGCAGGTCGAGGAATGCCGAGATATATTGCGTTTCCGTCTGTCCGCCCGGGATGCGGTGTTCCAGCCGGTTGAAAGGGTCCAGTACCAGTATGCGGATGCCCCGCCTCCTCACCAGTTGGCGTGCCCGTTCCAGTATCGATTCTACGGTGAAATCTTCTTTGGGCAGGATGCTCGAAATGTTTTCCGCCAGATAGCGTTGCGCTTTCTCGTAGAGCATTTCGGTCATCAGTCCCTTGCGGAAACGCTGTCCGGTCAGTTTTTCGGTCAGTTTGGCCAGGTGATAGGGGAGGGGTTGGTTTTCGGGGCTGAAATAAGCTGTCCGCCATTGGTGGTTGAGGCAGAGGCGCAGCACCAATTCGTCCGTGAACTCCGATTTTCCGTCGCCCGGGTGTCCCGTGATGACGCAGAGCCTTCCGGTCTCGAAGGTGCAGAGGTCGTCCAGGTTCTTCAGTCCCGTTTCCGCTCCCCGTGACAGTCCGTTTTCAAAAAGTATGCGCATCTCTTCGTCCACATCGGCCGCTGTATATACGCCTTCCAACGGGATCTCCGGAGCGTCGGCAAGCGCCTGCGACAATGCTTCCGGACCTGCCTTTACCAAGAGCTCGTTGGCGTCTTTGCACCCTTCGCCGTAGCTGACCACCCTGCAACGTTCGCGTCCCAGGCGGCGGAGCAACTCCTGTTTCAGTTCTTCCCCTTTCGGGTCGGCATCGCCGGCTATGTAGATCACCCGCTTATCTTCGAAATGGCTGTCCACAAAGCGGTCCATCCACTTCAGGTTACGGTTGGCACCTCCGGGCACCGATATCACGTCAGTGCGCCCTGCCGTGACAAAGGCGGCTGCATCCAACTCTCCTTCGGTGATGATACATTCCGGGGTGCCTTTGATGCCGTCGATGTTGTAGGGAATCAGTTCCGCTCCGGTGAGCATTTTGAAGTGTTTATGGAGCGTGGCACGGAACTTGATGTTTACCAGCCGTCCCTCTTCCAGATAGTTGAAGCAGAGACAGGGTTCTTCAAGTCCGCTTTGGGGCATGTATTGCACCGACGAGGTGATGTGCAGTTGTTCCGCCGCGTGTGCACTGATGTGGCGTTCGTCCGCCAGCCATTTCAGTTGCACCGGAGTGAGAGGGGTTTCGTTGGCAGGTTTTTGGGGACGTTGGGGGACAGCGGTGCCGTCCGGGGCTGTTGTCCGGGGGCTTGTCCGGTTTCTTTCGGCGGGGAAGTCCACCAGCGGATCTCCTGTCTTTCGTCCGCCATGCTTTCCGCTTCCGTCATCTGCCACTCCGCTCCATCCGCAGTAATGGCATTTGTAGAGTCCTGAGTCCAGGTCCACCGAAAGGGACTTGTCACTTTTGTTGCTTCTCTGCCCGATACATCGGGGACATTTGGTCTTGATGTGGCCTGCTGTGCGGCCGTAGGCATCAAATTCGATGCCGAGTTCACGAAAATTAAATGATTTCATGGTCGATTTCCATTTGTTTTTAGGTGTTTGCTCTAAACTTGCCGGAAACGGAAATCTGGGTAATGGTTTTGATTTCACCACAGAGGACACAGAGGGCACAGAGAGATTAATTGGCTGCGCTCTGTCTGTTTTCAGACAAAAGAACAGAAGAACACATAAAGAATCTTTTGTTCTTTTGTTCTTATGTCCAAAAAAAAACTCTGTGATATTCTGTGGTGAGTTTTCAGACAAAAGAACAGAAGAACATATAAAGAATCTTTTGTTCTTTTGTCTAAAAAAAACTCTGTGCTACTCTGTGGTGGGTATCCTTAAGATAGCTTTTCTATTTCTTCAATGGGCAGACCCGTTATTTGGTGAATGGTTTCGGGCGGGAAGTTCAGTGATTTCATCTTTCGGGCGTTTTCTCTTTTCTCTTCGATCCGTCCTTCTGCCAGCCCTTCTTGTCTGCCTTCTTGTCTGCCTTCCAGTGCGGCTGTACTCAGCACGTCATTTTGTATCATGACAGCATTGATATGCTCGTCATACGCCAATCGTTCTTTTTTATCCATGTTGTAATAAATCAGTTTCCGGCGTGCCTCTTCCAGTCCGGGTGCTTTCGTATCCGGGCGGATGATACCGGTTTTGAGATATTCAATCCATTCTTCGAGGGGAGTGACGGCTACTTTGTTGAATTCGTTCACCCGGATCAGGAAGTATTCGGGGAAGATTTCGGCAGGCAGTTTCCGTATGATGGCGTTCTTCTCTTTAGTGGTCACTTCAAGGAAGTCTCCTGTATGTACCCCCACGAAAGTGTTCTGCCCGTGATACAGGTAGTCGTTTCCCCGTCCGATGTCGAAATAGAGTATGCTGACGGAGTACACCTTCTTCACCTCGGAGTAGAGTTCTCCCAGTTCGATATGCTCTGTGATGGCCTTTGCCACTCCGAAGAGGATTCGCTCCAGATAATAGATTTCGCGGGTGTTCTGCACCTCTACGATGATGATTTCGTCTTTGCTGTTCCGGGCCTTGATGTCCACGCGGTTGAATTTCTCGTTTTCGCGCTGTTGGTTTCCTTCACTTTCCAGTATCTCTACGATGCGTATCGGTTCGTTCAGCAGCACTGTGAGGAAACCCTCCAGCACGCCGAAGTTGGCTTTATTGCGCAACAGCCGTTTCACCGCCCAGTCAAATCGGATATATCTGTCTGTATAATCCATTATCGTACCTCCTCTTTGTATTCATATCCCGCAAATATAGCTTTTAAAAGGGATGATTCCAAATTAGAGCCTGTTTAATTTACCACAAAGTCTCACACAGAGATTAATTGGCTGCGCCCTGTCTGTTTTCAGACAAAAGAACAAAAGAACACATAAAGAATAATTTGTTCTTTTGTTCATCTGTCTAAAAAAAACTCTGTGATACTTTGTGGTGAGTTTTCAGACAAAAGAACAGATGAACACATAAAGAATAATTTGTTCTTTTGTTCATCTGTCTAAAAAAACTCCGTGTCCTCTGTGTCCTCTGTGGTGAATGTCCGTTTCCGATAAGTCAAAGAGCGATATTGGTTTTCTTTACGTTTCCTGCCGGCAGAGACCGTTCTCCCTGCCGCCATTAGTCTCCGGTGGTGCCGTCATTCCGTCCACTTCCCTGACTCGGAGCTCCACACGGCGTTCTCCGACGGGCGGGGCGGTGCTTCGTCCGGGATGTGCTCTCCGCAATAAGAGCGGGCTCCTGTCAGCGGGTCGCGCTGCTCAAAGCGGTAAGCGTCTGCTCGGCGTTCGGTTGCTTCCAGGCGGTTCAGTACAGTGTCCAGCGCCTGCCGGGTGGCAGAGCCGCGACGGATGAAGTTGCTGAAGTAACTTTTGGCGTCGGCTATGGAGAAGAGGGTTTGCTCTTTGCCATACGTCACGATATGTTGCTTGAAGAATGTCCGGATGTGTGGCAGCAGCTCCATGAAGCGGAAGCCCATGCCTGAGTGCATGGCCTGCACCTCCAGCCACGACTGTTCGCCGAAAGCACTCTCCACGTATGTTTCCCAGCTTTGCGGCGAGGGCTGTCGGGGCGGTTCCGTTATTGGGACGGAAGGAGGCTCGGGGGCAGCCCTGATTATCTCTTCTTCTTCTTTTTCTTTTAATATATTCTTTTTCTTACACCGTGTTGCGGTGAAACGCCCGTTGGCAGCACGTTTCACGGTGACTTTCACCCCACCCGCGGTGGTGGCTCCGGCAACCGCAGTCCCGGTTGCAGCGGATTCTCGACGGTCCGTCCCGGTCGAAATGCGGTTCCGGACGGGGGCATCCGGTTCGGTGTTCATCTCTTCGTCGAGATAGATGCTTGAGAAGCTGCGCCCGCTTTCGTCTTCCGCGTAGAGGCGGAACAGGCGGAAGTCGCACACTATCTTTTGCAGCTTTTCCGGGGATACATTCCAGCGGCGTGCCAGTGCAGGCAGTGAAGCAAAGGCGCAGCGATACCCCTCGTGTTGTCGTAACTCGGCCAGCAGGACGGTATAGATGCCTATGCCTTCTATGCCGTTCTGTTCGCATAGGGCGATCACCCGGTCGTCGGACATCATGCTGACGCGATAGCGGAAAAATAATTCGTATTTCATAATAGTGCAAGTTAAATGATTTGATTCTGTGCAGAGTGCTTTCTTTCAAACCTATTCTGCAGCAGCAAAGGTAGGGCTTCGGGTGCGTATTTCCATATAATCCTCCGGAGGCGTTCTACGCCTTCTGGAGTGTTTCTTCATTGTTTTTCTCTTTCATCTCGTTCCAGAGCTTAAATAGCTCTCTTTCAATGTATTCCTCCGATACGGACTGTTGAGGACGGTAGATGCTCCGGAAGTCATAGGCACGGCATAGCTGGTGTGTCAGATGGGGGATGAACGGCTTGTCCGGATCGAAGGTATCGAGGCTGACCGCATTCCGGAGAGCAAACGTAAGTAACTGATTTCTTTCTCTTTGTATGACAATGCGATCCTCTTTCGTAGAGTAAATCTTGTTACATACTTCCAGAATCTCTTCCGGGTCTTCAAACACTAATTTCAGGCTTCCTTCGTTGATTTCAGCCTCACATTTAAAAAAAATTCTTTCTTCATTCTTTTATTATTATTTACAATAAATGAAGCTGCAAAATTAAGGTATATTAGTGAAATACGAACATATTAAGAGAGACGATAACGTTGTTTAACAATTTTGGAAACTTCATATACATTATTATATATCATTGATTATAAGTGTGGTATTGAAGTATTAGTGTTTCAAAAAACGTACGTCTTTTGGCACAAAAATAATGTCTTCTTTTTGTTTATCCAAATAATTTATAAATAATATTTTTTGAAAAATATGTTTTATTCTGTCAAAAGCCGTGTTGGTGGGTGCTTTCGCTTGTTTGGAACTTCTGCTCAATGCCCGATGGACTTGAAAAGCTGATACAGAGAGATACAGGCGAAAAGACGAAAAACAGTGTGCCAAAAGACGTACGTTTTTTGAAACACAAACGAAACGGTATGAATTATAGTTTTGAGACTAAGTGGATTGAATATCAAGATGTTAAATCCGATTTTCGATTCTGTGAATACACTTGTCCTGCACAAAACTGCATGGAAGAGAACTCAGGTGAACAGTTCCTCCTGCTTTTTCTGCAGCGGGGAGTGGCAGTGGTGTCTTTGCCGGATAGCGGCATGGAGACGGAAGTCAGATCCAAACAAATGGTATTTATTCCTTCGTATACCCGTTGGTTGGTTTCTGCCCAAGAGTGCTGTTATTTTCTTTGTGTCAGTTTCCGGCATTTGCGTCATGCTCCTTTCCGTCCTTTTTTACAAGCACTTGAAATGGTGGCCGATCAGATAACCTATCGTTTTGGAGTTTTGCGTATGTGCCCTGCAGTGTGTGAACTGGTGACCGATTTACGCCGGCAAC
>OGXO01000633.1_pt1 | contig 20091 bp, 23 predicted proteins | sample 1576321 | NCBI WGS metagenome assembly OGXO01 (sample SAMEA3541568, study PRJEB24748) | human gut metagenome | biome: human gut; feature: human-associated habitat; material: faeces | place: China | collected 2012 | reverse complement strand
GCGCTATTCGTAGCGCCGGCCGGTGTTCGTGATAGGCTGCATGTCGGCGATTGTCCGGCATGAATTGGGGCATTGCGAACCGGCTGCGGCATTTGCAGGCCGGCCGCGTCGGTGCGGATATTCGTTTCGGATGACGATCCGTATTTTCAGCGCGGACGCAGGAACGATTTTATTTCGTCTCCCGCATCGAATCGCTGATGTGCTGGGCCTTCTCTTTGACGGAATCCGCCGCTCGGGCTACTTTTTCTTTTACGGCATGTTTTACGTGCGTCGCATGCTGCTGGACGCTGTCGGATACATCCGAAATCTTTTCGGCCGTCCGGTCGATGCCGGCATCGATTTTCCGTTTTACCTTTTCGGCCTTTTCCTTGACGCGGTCGTTCATGGTTGTAAATTTTAGAGGTTCTGTGATTTTTTTCGGGACGGTCATGCGACGGCACGGGCGCGGAGCAAACCGCGGGCGGCTGTCCTTCGGACGGTTCCGATCCTGAAATTTCCAAGAACCGCGCCATTTTTGATTCCTGTGGAAAGTCCGAGAGGTTTCGGCGTTCATTTTACGATTTCGGCGAATTGTCCGTTGGACGATAATATTTCGATATCGCGTTTGCCGTATTTTTAATAAATAATGTTATATTTGTCTACGGTCGTCCGTTGACGTACAGACTTGTCCGAAGAATCGACATTGAAAACGACAAAATCCGGTATTATGAAAAAATTACTGTTCTGCCTGTGTCTGTTCGGGAACCTTTCCGCGTTTGCCCAACATAAAGTTACTTTCGAAGTCGAGGAACTTTCGAAACCCGAAAAATTGCTTCCCGTGCGATCCTGCGAGGATATTTACAAAAGGCTTATCTTGTCCGAAGCCGGATTGGAGCCGTATCAGCTAAAGGAAAATTTAAATTATCCGTTTAGTATCATAGCCAAGGGCGAGATTCCGGATAGTCTGGTTTCCTTCCAGTACAATTCTTTTTTTTACGGGATGTATCAGGCTTATGCGGATCATAGACCGTTCGTTTTGTCCCCGGACATGATCTGGCTGTTGGTTAGCCAGGGGTTTGCACGGCATGTGGAAGCCGACCCGGAGTCCGTGAGGCATTATTTTGCCGATTTTACCGGGAAACAATCGTTGATTGTGAAGACAGACAAGAGACCGGATGATCCCGATTTCGCATGGGAGGAAACTTTTTCCGAATTTACCGAACAGATCGGAAAGTATGGCGGGGATAAATTGGTCGGGTTGCTGACCTGTGATTTTTCGACGACGACACCTTTGGAAAAGGTGGCTTCCGAAGTGACCTTGATGGAGGCCGCGAAACCGTATTTCGAGTTTATCGTGCTGCGTATCGTTTGCGGAATTCCCGAAATAACGCTCGAAGGAACGCCGGAAGATTGGGAGAAAGTATTGTGTAAGGCCAGAGGGTTGAAAGAATACGGGCTGGAATGGTGGATTTCCGAACTGGAGCCCCTTTTGGAAGAGTTTGTCAAAGCGTCGAAAGGCGAAATAGACCAGGAGTTCTGGCGCAATATGTTTAAATATCATTCGCAGAAGAAATACGGAGCGCCCAAGATAATAGACGGATGGATCGTCAAGTTCTTCCCGTACGATAAAGAGGGAAAAAGGAACGACCTGGAACGGTTGGTAGGGACGGATTGTCTGCCTGACGAGATTGTAAAAGTCGATTTGAAATTTCAGGAAGAACACGGCGATAAGATTGTTGAGACGCCCCTGGAGCTTTGGGCCGGTTTTGTAGGCTTGGAGCAGAACAAAGATAATTTTGCTCTTAAGCCGCGGATCGGTTGGATGATCCGGAAAAAAAACGTTCGGAATGACGGGGTGAAAAATAAATTGAAAACCGATGCCCGGCAGAAAGGCAGGGAAGATGGCATTTCTATTCGGGTCAAAGAGTTTCCGTCTGTTTTGCTGGAACTCACACGGGTTAATAAATTGAAAATGGAATTTACGGACGAGATCGATATCCCGGATGAGCTGGCAAAAGTAAAGATCGGGGAATTGGAGCTGTCTGGGAGGATCGACGAAGAAGGAATCGACCGGATCCGGAATCTATTTCCCGATACTGAAATCAGGGTGAACGGCAGGCAGGCACAATAGATGTAATCGCGTAATCTCAAAAAAACATCCCGCTTTACGCTGAAAAAGTAAAGCGGGATATTTTCGTTTAACAGACGACAATTGGCCTGTTTGTGGAGCTGGAGGCTCCCGAATGGCTATTTTGTGTGATTTAGCCGAATCTTATAACTCCTTATTTTCAGGCACTTTACAAAAGTGATGATTTAATAAAATATACCCAAATTCATTATGATAAGTCAAAATTAGTCCCTACTTTTGTAGGGTAGGGACTAAACCGGATTTTGACGGATGCGGTTTAATCCCAAAGCAGGGACTTGTAACAAATGTAGGGAATCAATGGCAAGCATCAAAATCAAATACAATATTCTATTCTTTCCGGATAAGGAGGTTGACAAAGCGTTTTCGGGCCCCGGTGATCCCGTTTATAAACCGGATGCGAAATTGCGAGTCCGGGTGCGTTGGCCGGGAAATAAGGTCGATTTCAATGTGGGGTATCGTGTGAAGATCTCGCAGTGGGATAACCAGGCGCAACGGTGTAAGGCCAAAACTACCAACCTGCAAAAGCAATCAGCAACGCTTATCAATAGCCGTATCCAGCAATACGAGGATGTTATAGATGGTATTTTTAAGTCCTATGAGTTGAGGGGTAAGTCCCCGGCCCGGACGAAGTAAGGGCCAAGTTTAACGAGGCTACCGGACGTGTGGAGAAAGTGGTCGAGATAAAGGAGAGGAACCTTTTTTACTATTTTGATAAGTTTACCCATGAAATGGGAGGCGTCAACAACTGGACACCGGCAACCTATCAGAAGTTCGCCGCCGTCCGCAATCACCTCGAATCCTATAACGCTAATCTGGCATTCTCCGATCTTACCGAGGCCGGACTATCCGGCTATATTACCCACCTGCGAGAAGTCAAGCAGATGCGGAACACTACCATAGGTAAACAAATGGGATTCCTCAAATGGTTCCTGCGTTGGGCGACCGCTAACGGGTATTGTCAGACAAACGACTACATGACATTCAAACCCAAACTAAAGACCACCGAGAAAAAGATAATATTTCTGGATTGGGAGGAACTTATGACGGTCTATAATCACCGGTTCCCGGATAAACAGAAACATTTGGAGCGGGTGCGGGATGTATTTTGCTTTTGCTGTTTCACTTCATTGAGGTATTCCGATGTGGCCAACTTGCGCCGTACCGATGTTTTTGATACTCATATTACCCTTACGACCGTAAAAACGGCGGACACTATTAGAATAGAGTTAAACAAGTACAGCCGAGCTATATTGGATAAATACACCGGCGACCATTTCAAGGGGAACCTTGCATTGCCGGTTATTAGCAATCAGAGGATGAACGACTACCTGAAAGATGTGGGTAAGGTTTGCGAGATCGATACGCCGATAACGGTCACTTACTACAAAGGCAACGAGCGAATAGACGAGGTTTTTCCGAAATGGCAACTACTCGGAACTCATGCCGGGCGGCGGACATTCATTTGTAATGCCCTCTCTTTGGGTATATCCCCGCAGGTTGTGATGAAGTGGACGGGACACAGCGACTACAAAGCAATGAAACCATACATAGATATTGCCGATGCCGCTAAGGTTGAGGCTATGAAACTGTTTGATAAATAGATGCGTGTATGAAAAGCGTAAATGACTTATATCGGTTCTTAGAAAATTTATCTGAACTTTGTTGGGGGGTACATTTCATGTTATCTAAAGACGAAACACCCAATGATAAAACTCTATTAACGAAACTAACAATGGATCTCATTAACTTTTATGCCATGTTATCTGATTTAGAAATATCATTTGTTTGTAGATGTAAACATATTGGTTTTACTGAGAATCAGGGAAATGGAGTTTGTGATGCGGTTGAATCCCTTAAACAAGGGGATATATCGGCCTTGCTTGCTATAAGCGACATAGGCAATAGTATTCCCAATATTGAGAGCGTAGCGGGGAATATGATTGATAATTTAGTAGAATTACCAAACTATGTTTTGGCCTATATTGACGAAATTCTGTTAGCGGCTACAGATAAAGGGTCGCAAAACATATTTAAGAAAATAGTAGATAAATCTGGATTCATGGACTTATTTATTGATAAAACTCTAACGTTGGAACAACCATATTTTGAAGCATTGGAGAATGTATTGACCGACGAAAATAGAAACTTACTTTCATTGCCCGTTATGTGTCATTCAATCATAGGACGGTGCGCTATGATTCTAACATATCGACTCAATCAAACATGCAATGATTTCGGATTTCAAATTAAAAGGGTACAGCCTCACGGATCTATTCAATTAATAAAACACAGCAATGAGGGCGTACCAAAATATCCAAATAGCCAATTTAGTGCATTGGAATGGGGAACCATTTTTTATTATGTTGATTCGGCAAAACTAACTCCTGGTGCCAAAACACTTAAAGGACGAGCAGAGAAGTTTATGGGCAAACACGGCATCAGCACATCTTATAACAGTCTGGTAAATAAATACCATGAATCGAATAGGCGGATTAACAGAAAATCCGATTACCCGATTGAAAAACTTGAATCCATTTTACCGTTTTTGGAACAGAACTATTCACAAGTTGTTGACATAGTTAAAAATGATATAAAATATATCAAAGATAATCAGATTGATTATTAAATACATACATCTTTATCCATCATTCCGTAATAGTTATACAACCCCTTACAGCTATATTCATTTGTGTCATGTTTAACTAAATAACATGACAATGTATATCAATGTCACAGGGGAAACCCCTATCGCCGCCTTGACTGTCTCTCAGTTTGTGGAACTGCTTGAGAAAGGTAAAACGCCTGAACCCGCCCCAACGAATCCCGTTGATTATACGCAGGGTTACGTTTATGGACTCAAAGGCATTCGCCAACTATTCGGCGTATCCCATGCCACCGCCCAACGTTACAAAGACACTTTCCTAAAACCGGCTGTAAAGCAGAACGGGCGCAAAATCGTTGTGGATAAGGCCAAAGCAATCGAACTGTTTGACCAATACAACAAGTAGGGCTATGGGTACAAAAAGAAAAGCCGCCCCAAGCGGGAACGGCAATCCTTATTCTATCGGTGTGCATAGCAAAGATAGTCAAACTTTACCCCAACTGCAAACTGTCCGCCTCTGTTTCTTGACCCGTCCTAAAACGATGCTTGAAGTTTCGGCGGAAACCGGAATACGCCGGGCTAATGTGTGCCGATATGTGGGTAAACTGCGAATGCGGGGCCAGATAGCCGTTGTGCGTTACGGGTTGTGTCCTATCTCTAAATACCGTGCCGGGTTCTATACGACCGATCCGGAGCTAATCAGAGGGCAAGTCAATGAATAGCGCACAATCAGTGGGAAACGGAGCGGCCAACTGTATGCCGGACTATATCGGCCTAATAGGGGCGGAACTGGAGAAAGCCAAACGGTTGCACGTTGAGGTTCAAAAGGAAGTCCTTACCGGCAAGACCTATCAAAAGGTATTGCGGGAACTGCTTACCCAGATCGAGCCGGTGGACTTCCGGGAGCGGGCCGGACTTGACGAGGACACCAAGATCACCCGCAAACTCTATGTAGTTATCTCCATTGACGAGATAATAGATACGGCGGTACGCAATAATTGGGGCCTATGCACCAAAGACGGGTTTATCTATGTCTTTAACGGTAAGTATTGGCAAGTAGTGAACGCAGAAGATTTTAAACCTTTTTTAGCGGATGCCTCTATGAGGATGGGAGTGCCGGTACTGGAGGCGAAATACCATCAGTTCAAGGACGAGCTTTATAAGCAATTCCTTTCGGCCTCGAACCTGCCAACACCGGAAACCAAGAAGAATGTCCTGATAAACCTGCTTAACGGCACTTTCGAGATTGCAGACGATAAGCAGGAGCTCCGAGAGCAACGCCGGGAGGATTTCCTCAAATATCAACTACCATTCGAGTATAATCCGGATGCCCGGTGTCCGATGTTTGATAAATACCTCAACCGTGTCGTACCTGATGCCGACTGCCGGAAAGTGTTGGCCGAATACCTCGGTTACATCTTCATCAATAATCTGAAGCTCGAAAAGGCACTGATCCTGTACGGTAGCGGGGCAAACGGTAAATCGGTATTTTTCGAGATTGTGAACGCTATTCTGGGAGACGAGAATATTTGCTCCTATTCTTTGCAGAACCTTACCAAATACGACAGCTACCAGCGAGCGGAACTATCCAACAAGCTATTGAATTACGCCTCGGAGATCAACGGGAAACTGGAAGCGTCGATATTCAAGCAGTTGGTAAGCGGCGAACCCGTTGAGGCCCGGCAGATATACGGTAAGCCTTTCGTAATGCGGGACTATGGCAAACTGATGTTCAACTGCAATGAGTTGCCGAAAGAAGTAGAGCAAACCAATGCGTTTTTCCGCCGGTTCATCATCATTCCGTTCAATCAAACTATCCCGGAATCGGAGCAAGATCCGGAACTGGCAAAGAAGATTATAGCCTCGGAATTGAGTGGCGTATTTAATTGGTTGCTCGATGGGTTGCGCCGGGTATTGGCTCAAAGGAAATTTACTCAGTCCGAGATGGTGCAGGATCAGGTCGATGCCTATCGCCGGGAATCCGACAGCGTGGCTATGTTCATCGAAGAAGAGGGGTATAGTCCGGCAATAGATGATTTTGTTTTCCTAAAGGCCCTGTACGGTGATTATAAGACATTTTGTTGTGACAATGGTTATAAGACTTGTTCTATAAGGACATTTTCCGAGCGAATCAAGATGATAGGCTTTTTGACGGAAAGGAAAACGCCGGGTAATGTAGTTTATGCAAAAAAATAAAATCTTTTTTCACCTACATATCCTACATTATCTACATAACGAAAATGCTATATCATTGATTATGTGCAATATGAAAAATCATCTATGTAGGATATGTAGCAAATGTAGCAGGAAAAACAAATTATTTTTTCAGGTATGACACGACACAATCCACCATATTTAGAGAAGTACGCAGGGCGTAAGTCCCGGCATGAGTGCCCGGCCTGCCATGACAAGCATTCTTTCACATGGTATCTCAACGGGGACACGGGCGAGGTTATCCATCCAAGCGTTGGCCGGTGTAACCATGAAAGCGGCTGCGGCTATCACTACACACCAAAGCAGTACTACCAGGACAACCCTCAATTATCGGAGTTTTCGAACACTATAAAAAAGGGTGAGGTTACGGCGAGGGTAAAACAGAATCACCCCAAGTTTACCCAAAGGGTTGAAGAAAAAGAACCGGGCCGGATACCAAAGCAGTATATCATTCAGTCATTGGGATATAATAGCAATTTTGTTGCGTTCCTATGCTCGATATTTGACCGCTACACTCTCGAATCTCCGACCATCAGGCGAGTAATGGCAGACTATTATTTGGGCTACACTAAAAACGGTTCGGTTATCTACTGGCAGATAGATGAACGCAACCGCATCCGAACGGGAAAGGTAATGCAGTACGACCCTGTAACGGGCAAGCGGGTAAAGAACGCTAACGGTGCGATAGACTGGGTTCACGCCAAACTGAAGCGGGACAAGGTATTGCCGGATGATTTCAACCTTGTGCAATGCTTGTTCGGGGAACACCTGTTGAAGCGCTATCCGGATAAAGTAGTGGCTTTGGTCGAATCGGAGAAATCGGCGCTTATCGCTGCCGGGGTCTATCCCGAATATCTATGGGTGGCGACCGGTGGGCGCTCGCAGCTCTCTATTGATAAACTCCGAGTGTTGATGGGGCGCACTGTGATAATGTTCCCGGATACCGATACAGACGGCAAAACTTACTCCCTTTGGGCAGATAAGGCAAAGGAACTGGCGACGATAGGATGCGCCGTAACGATCTCTAACCTACTGGAGACGGTGGCAACCGACGAGGATAGGATAAACGGACTCGACATTGCCGATTACCTGATCCGTCAACTCAAAGCCTCGATACCAGAACCGAACAACATCCCCGCAACGGAATCGGCCAAAGCTCCTATCCGGCCTCTCAACCGTGAAGAACAAGCATTACAACACCTCGGCAATCTCAACCCGAATATCTACACCCTGATAGATAGTTTGGGGCTTGTAAGCGTAATGACAGGCGAACGCTTACGAACGATCATTAATTAACCATAGCGGGCAGATTCCGTGCATGACAAACATCCATCCAAGACAACCGAAATTAAACCGTTTTAACCAACTAAATAAAAAAACAATGAAGCAGAACAAGAAAAAGACGGCATTTTTGCCATGTAAGATTTTCAAACATGACGGTGCAACCTTGACTGTCGGGGTAAGTGAAACCACGATTAACGACAAGCCCGCCCCCTCAGAAGTGTATTTCCTCGTCGAAGGATATGGAAACGGAGAAGATGATCCCGAAGCCGTTGCCACTTTCACGCCAGACCGAGCGGTGGAGACCGCTGAGGCCCTATTAAAGTTTGCAAGGCTGACGAAAGAGTAATTAACCCCAAAATCAAATATCATGAACAACGAAAAATTAAGAAAGATGCTGCAAGCAGCAGAAAAATACGGTGCTGATGTCGCTTACGAAATGGCTGTCAACCAAGACGGCGAGGGCGATTCGAATGACAACGCAGATGAAGGCGCCGAAATTGCGACATTTATCAACAAGGGCACCCGTCGTATCATCGAAGGCAGAGATAACACCGGCAATTCCGACGGTTCGCTGGCAGTAGATCCTATCATAAATTTACCTATGTAAGCGATGAAAACAATTTGCATTGGACAAATACCCCAGGAACACACACGCTATTTATTCGATCAGGCGATAGCCAAATTGCGGGAACTTGTAACCGCCGACAGGGTAGGTGAATACGGGGAGGAACTGACAACGGCGTTTATCCAGGAATTATTGCAAGGCGGCTGCGCTATCCGCTCCCGGATGCTCGACAAATTCAATGCCTCGCTGTCCGCTGTATTATTCCCGGCGGAACGCCGGCAGAAGGAGGCGTTATATGACGCCCTGCTATCACAGTTCGACGAACTGACCCGAAAGGCTTGCAAGACAATCGAGGATTTCAAGTATATCCCCATAGAAGCCTATACGGTGGGGGCTGACAGCGGTATAGGGTGCGACCCCGAAGTGATTGATAAGGCTTTCGCAGAAGCCGGAAACGTGTGTATCTCGCATCCATCGCAGGTTGAGGTGTATAATGCGGCTCAGAAAGCCATTGCAGCTATCCACGAGCTCGATGCGCTGGCCCAGAAATACGGGATGTATGCGGTCAACAAGAACAATTACCGCTCGATCATAGACATAGATTTGGAGATGGATGCTACCATTGGAGTACTGGGAGCCAAAAGGGTTGTGCAACTCAATCCATTTGCCATACAACAGGCGTACGATGGTGGTTTGTTCAATAATCCGAAAGGTTAACGGGGTATTTATTAGGCGGACTATACATCCGTCTATCCCTAATAATTTAGGTTATGGCAAAGCGAAGAACGTGGCCTACACTTTTTGAGGAGTGCAATCGCATAGAACTTTCGTATTTGTGGAAACGATATGCAATGTGGATACCTCAGCGTATCGCTGCCTCGATGTCATGGAGCTGTCGAGGTAGGCCGGCCGGCAATATCGACCTGATCATCGACACCCGGGAAATGTATATCGAACTCGATTACAGATTCGGAGACGAGCCTCGTCATTATCGGGTGCAACTGGTCTCGGTTACATCGAATCTTGGCAAGGGGCGGATATGGTATTTCTTATGCCCTCAAACCGGTAAACGTTGCCGGATTCTTTACGGAGTGGAAGGCTGGTTTTTCCACCGCTCAGCGTTCCGTGGGTGTTGCTATGATCGGCAAACCCTTTCAAAGCAATATCGATTATACGATTATGCGATATTTCCCCGACAGATCGAGATCAACGAGCAACTGCGCAAATGTCGTAAAACCTATCGAGGCAAACCGACACGACAATACGAGAGATTATTACGACGACTGAGAAAATGCGACGATATGCAACGTGCTATCGGGAATAGCTTGGGATTGCTCGGAAAATAAAGGGAAAGCCTCTTGAAAGCAGCTTCCCCGATTTTTTGATTCTCGACAAGTTAAAGATAGCAAAAATCGGGGATATGAACAATACACGACAGGTACGAGAACGCAGAGGTGGAGCACGGGACGACAAATGCGACAATGTGACTATAAACATGACACGGGACGAACTGATAATACACCTCCAGCGAATCAAGCGAAAATGCGAAATTTTGATACTGAAGCACAAAATTAAATCGTAACACAATATCCCGTAAATACCCTTGCAACAAAGGGGCAGACGATCCGAATAAGCAAACACGTATAAAAGAAACAGCCACCTTAACGGGTGGCTATTCTTTTTGATATCACAAATTGTGATGCCCGGATGTCTATCAAGTAGTTACTTCTCGAGAACCTTTTTAGCGCTTAACGGACTAACGACCTTTTGACCGGTTTGGGCCTCCAGTTCTTTCCGGGCGGCACCGGCAACCTTACCGCCCCGGTGTGCGATCTGTTTGCTATGCTCAAAGGTTTCCGGCTCCTCTTTCTGGGAAATCTCGGTTGTTGAGGCTTCTGCAAGCATATTGAGGACTAATTCGAGGTTAGTCATATTATCTCGCAGGCTCTCGGTCTTAAGCCCTTTGTATTGCTTGTACTGCTTTGTCGAGAGACCAGACCAACCCTGTGTAATAACATCGGTAAGTATGGCATATTGCCGCCCTTTTTGTATTCCCCGGCGTTCCCATTCATCGGTAAGTTCTTTGCGCACCTCAATAGACTTTAATCGCTGATTGATCCAGTTGGCCGAATATCCTTTGCGATGATAATACTCCATTATTCGGTCAATACCTTGTTCCGGATCGTCTATTTCCTCAAGGCGCTCCCGTCCCAATTGCGCTAACCACATTTTGAACGGTTCCGCTTTGGGGGATGGGATAGACTGGACAAGCCTAAAAAGTTGTTCAGTATCGGCGACATCGGTATTATAGCTTTTCCCGTCCGAGGACTTCATTTTGAGTTGTACGATATTTTCGTACAACTGACTTCCCTCGGCCTGTAACTTGCGCTTGAGGTCGCTCCAGTACCGGCGGGGATTGGCACTATCGGTCAATGCCTCGATCACATCAATGACTGAGATATACCACTTTTCAGCTTCTGAATCCCATATAGAGCGTACCTGCCTATCCTCAAATAGCTTTATAGCGTCTTTCTTTGTCATAGTCTTACTCCTTTCCTACTTTGATCCTACCACCGCAATAGAGGCAAGAAACAGCATTGTTAATTTTCGTCAAAGTTAATCACCGCCGGATTACCTTCTTCTTTTTAGCGCAACTTTTTTCTTTTGGCCGCCCGGCAAAATATTGATAAACTATATTTGTCTTCTACGGTCTGAGAAAAAAACACGCACACGATGCATTGCTAAATGCACACATTATTGTTTTATCTTTTTCTTCTATCTTTTTAAAGTATCTTTATGTAATATCTTCTTTAAGGTGCTGTACTCGTGCAGTGGTCTTGCAGTATTCGAGCGATGCTAATTGATAAAAATAGGGTGTTTTGAGTGATTTTCTTTTTTAAGGTGCTGTAAACTCTTTTTAAGGTGTCGTACTTTGAGCTGCTAATTTAGCTTGTCTTTTCGCCTCTTTGAGTGCATCGACCTTTACAGATCGTTTTGAGTCCTCGCAAACTTGAGCCAACGTAGCAAGATCGCTTTCATAAGAGATGTACATGCCCCGGATATGATCCGCATATCTCTTTAATCCCCAATCGCATTCCAGGTCGGTAAGTATCTTATCAATGTGGTAACGGTCACAGTATTTCCGCCTGCGTTCCGCTGCAACTTCCCGTATAGTTCGGGCTTCCTTTGATATATTCCGTGCGGTCAACGCCGGCGCATCTTTCTCAAAGTCCGCAAAAGTAGAATAACCGAACATCCGAGCAACGATCAATTTTTTATTAGTGCGCTTGTAAGCCGCTTTGCCTATTATGCTTTTGGTCGCACAAAAGGCGCACAATTGAGCGATTTGACGTTCTGTTTTGGGGTTGTCGTTATAATCCCATAGAATAGTGGCGTTAATCCCGCAAAATGTGCCTTTATCACCATGTTGAGAGAATAAATCCCTGCCCTCACTGATGCTCCTATCAATGTTGCCTATATTTACATTTAGGAAACTGGCTGCTGCTTTTATCTGCGTGGATATTTTATTTGGTTCAACCGCATTAGGATCATCGGAATATGGCAGGTGCTTTGCGTGTCGGTAAAGAGAGTATCTAACGACTTCCTGCGTGAAATCACCTATCTCTTTTTCGCCTGTTAAAACTCCTTTCAGTAATGGTATCGGCACGTTGAAATACTTGGTACTGCTAACCATAATCACTATATTTGCTGTATCATTATATTTGTTCAACCCCGTGCCGGTATTCCACACCGCCGGGTTTTCTTTATTTGCATCTGGTCAAACGATCAGCCTATGCTTCGTATCCCTCGTAATAGTAAGATTGTACGATACCTTTAAAAATTACCTCCCTATCGTTCACACGGTCAGTTAGTGCCTGATCCAGCAAAGTACGCAGTTCGAGGTCGTTTATAGGGCTTCGCTCCATCGCTTGCAGGTACAACACCTTATCCACCCGCTGCCAGTCCACAACCTTACGCAGATTCTTTTTAAGCATCATATCGAGCCAGATCCGGGTGGCTCGTCCGTTACCCTCCATAAACGGATGGGCGATGTTCATTTCAACGTATTTCGCTATTATCTCCTCAAATGTCGTTTCCGGCATTCGCTCGATAACCGGTAATATTGCATCGAGGTATAGGGCATTGGCAAAGCGAAACCCACCCTTTGATATATTTTTAGTACGCACCTTTCCGGCAAAGTCATACAGGCCGCTGAACAAATACCGGTGTATGTCCTGCAATCCCTTGACCGTTCCCACCTCGATGCGATCTATATCCCCCCTCTCAAACAGGGCGTGCGCTTTGTCGAGGCTTTGGGCGTCTATATTTACCGTTTTATTCATCGTTATTCGGCCTTTATGGTTATCGACTTGCCGCAATATGGGCAGGTTATCGCACCCTCTTTCGGGGCGGCGAACAGTTCCGGAACCTCAACACCCAACACGTTCGCAACCTTTTCCAGCGTCCCGATAGTGGGATTACCTTTGAGAGAAGCACGTAATGCAATATCGGTAACGCCCAATCTTTCGGCTAACTCTTTGTGCATCACTCTTTTTTCTTTGAGTAATTCTTTGATTCTTAACTCCATAATGTTTAATATTTGTTTTATTGTCTATTGCAAAGGTATCAAAAAATAATGTTTGCCGTATGTTTTTAGTGAAAAAATAATGAAAAATATTTGTTTTTATTTTGCAGAACAAATAATAAACATTATATTTGCGTCAGAAAACAAACAATAAACATTATAGACCATGCGAGCACACTTCACCACATCAGACTACCAGGCGATAGTAAACAAGATTTACGGCGAGATATCGGATGAAAGCGCCGAATCTGTGATAGAGTTCGAGAACGGCGATTGCCTGCTGGTCGTTCAGGTAAATCACCGAATAGGGTACAGGGATGAGATAGGCGGTTCTTACGAGGGTTACGACTTTGAGATGCTGGCGGTGGTGGATGAAGAAGAATTTGACGTACTGAGCGCCGATTGCTATGACAGCGAGGGCAACGAAGTGGACAGCGACTTTGACGCTAACGAATTATACAAACTCTTAAACTAATATAACGATGAAAAGAAACGATTTACAAAACATTATGCGGCGGGCTTGGGAACTGTACCGCACGACCGGCAAAGCCTTTGCCGTATGCCTTTCCCGTTCTTGGGTTATTTTCCGCCTTATACAGCGAATGCGATCCGGTGTAGTACAATTCTCCTATGAAAAGATAGACGGGACACTACGCAAAGCAAAAGGCACGTTACGGGGCGTTTCGTCTATTATCAAAGGCACAGGAACGGAAACACCCAAGACAGTGAAATATTACGACATTGAGGCGGCCAACTGGAGGTCATTCAAAATCGAGAATCTGATAACAATTTACTGATATGAAAGGATTGACAACCAAACAGACGTTACAACTGTTAAGAATCGCCCAAAATGTCCAACGGGGCACCGGCCTCGACGAGGTAGCATTTGCCGAGATTATGTAACCCCCGGACTTTATCCAGCTATTCCGGACGATGAGCGAGATAAATGGTTTATGGATCGCCTCAACAAATTCCGTGTCCGGTTCTTTGAGAAAATATAGACCGTTATGGAGCAGGCAAAGATGATGATTTACGAACTTTCCTATTGATGGCTATTTGCTGGGGATGTTCCCCACCGAGGCCGAAGCCGTCCACCGTGCGGACTACTTGCCGAAAAGTCGATACACTCTCCGTGAATGGGAAAAGGACGGCGAATTTTTAACGTTTGATACATTAACCAAATAAACCAAATAGTTATGACAACAATCACATTTAACACCGAAGAACTGGCAATTATCACATCTGCGTTACACTGGCGCAATCGTTACCACGCCTGCCGTATTGAAAAACTGGAGCGCAAACTACTTTCGGGCAAAGCTTCTGATCCTGAAACAGCAGAACGTTCCCTGCTTGAGAAAAAACGATACCAAAATCTCCGTGCAGATTTGGAATTAAAAATCAAGATGGCGGCAGGTTCAGCCTATCGTGGCGACCGAGAGAACAACTATCGTACAACTGAAACGTATAACATAGAATGAAAAATGAACCTTAAGAGTAATATTTAATGTACCTTCAAAGGGCATCAAAAAGGGCAATAAAAAAACAGGGACTAACCGTATTTAGTCCCTGTTTTAGTCCCTTAGCTTTCTAAGATACTGAAAATGAAAATTAATTGTGGAGCTGGAGGGAGTCGAACCCTCGTCCAAACAAGGAACCCAAAAGCTTTCTACACGCTTATCCTTCGGTTGATCCTTCTGCCGCAACCTGGTCGAAGGCGACCCAGTTACGGCCCCAGCCTATTGATTTTCGCGAATCGTTATAGGCATCCGATCCGCTATTTCCGTTTGAATGATACCCCGGTGCCTTCCGCTACGGAACGAAGCTTCGGCGGGGTACTCGTCCGACAGCCTCCTTGGACTGCCGGATTAAGCCATTTTACTCTGTAAAATTAAGCAGCGAGTGCATAGCTATTATCGCCATTTGTAGTTTGAGCATTCAGTTTTACGAGAGTCCACACAACGCTCGGCGTGCTTACAATCAGACTCTGCCTGCTGTCAAAACCGGTCAGCCCCTGATCGGGATCGCACTACCGTAAGATCCCGGTACAAAGATATACGTTTTTTCGGAAGAATTATTTTTACGGGCAATATAAATTCGTCCGGAGATATCCGGGGACGTTTCGGGGACGTGAAAAATATCAACACTTCATCAACAAACGGGAGATGCTGTCCAAACAATCGGTATCTTTGTTTTGTTAAATGTGCCCGCACGGGAAATGTGTGTCGGCGGGCCGGATCAAATTTGAAAGCGATGAATCCGAATGCGGTGATAGAACTACGGGATGTGGCGATTTTCCATTTCGACGATGCCCTGCGGGAGGCCAGTTTCCGGGGTAACGGCAGAACCAGCGATATGGTGCTGTCGGATGTCAATCTGACGGTGTTTCCCGGCGAACTGGTCTATCTGATCGGCCGGGTCGGGTCGGGCAAGAGTTCGTTGCTCAAGACGCTTTACGCCGAACTGCCGCTGCGCGAAGGAGGCGGGATGGTCGTCGGGTTCGACCTGCGGCGGATGCGCCGTAAAGACGTGCCGTACCTTCGGCGCCGGATCGGAATCGTGTTTCAGGATTACCAATTGCTGACCGACCGGAACGTTTTTCAGAACCTGCATTTCGTGCTGAAGGCGACCGGGTGGAAAAACGAATTGCAGATCCGCAGCAAGATCGCCGAAGTGCTCGACATGGTAAGCCTGCAAAACAAGGAGTATAAGATGCCGTTCCAATTGTCGGGCGGCGAACAGCAGCGGTTGGCGATCGCCCGGGCCCTGCTGAACAACCCGCAGGTGATTCTCGCCGACGAGCCTACCGGCAACCTCGATCCCGCCGCCGCAGACGGGATCATGCAGTTGTTCGCGTCGATCGTCGCGCGCGGGTGCGCCGTGCTGATGTCGACGCATAACATCAGCAATATCCAGCAGTATCCGTCCCGTACGCTGCGTTTTCATCAGGGAAAAGTGACCGAGATTGATCTCCATTCGATCCTTGGAATTTAGCGAAAAAATGACTATCTTTGTTCGAATCATTTCGGGCGTTTCGGCGGGCCGAAATGCCGTGCGCCGGGACGGGAGCCGTTCGGCCGGAACGGTTGGCCGGCAACTTTTTGGCAGAGTAAATTAATCGAAAGGAAAAATATATGAGCGTAGAGGAAAAAGATCAGATCCAACAAACCGGGGAGGCGTATTCCGCTTCCAGCATTCAGGTGCTCGAGGGCCTCGAGGCGGTGCGCAAGCGCCCCGCGATGTATATCGGGGACGTCGGAGTCCGGGGGTTGCACCATTTGGTGTACGAAGTGGTCGACAACTCGATCGACGAGGCGTTGGCCGGGTACTGTTCCCGCATCGACGTTTTCGTCAACGAGGACAACTCGATCACCGTTAAGGACGACGGGCGCGGTATTCCGACCGATATGCACGAGAAGGAAGGGCGTCCCGCCCTCGAAGTGGTGCTTACGGTGCTACATGCCGGCGGTAAGTTCAACAAGGACAGTTACAAGGTGTCGGGCGGTCTGCACGGCGTCGGCGTGTCCTGCGTGAATGCGCTCTCCACGCTGCTGGTCGCCGAAGTGCACCGCGGAGGAAAAATCTTCCGGGAAAACTTCAGCAAGGGCGTTCCGCAGGGAACCATGGAAATCATCGGCGAGACGACCGAGGACGATCACGGAACGATCATCACCTTCAAACCCGACAGTTCGATCTTTACGGTCACCGAATACGATTATGAGACGCTGGCCTCGCGCCTGCGCGAATTGGCTTACCTGAACAAGGGAATTAAGCTCAATATCACCGACCTGCGCACGAAGAACGAAAACGGGGAGTCCGTTCACGACGAATATTACTCGACCGAAGGGTTGAAAGAATTCGTCAAGTTCCTCGACGCCAGCCGCGAATCGCTGATCGAAAACACGATCTATATCGATACCGAAAAAGACGGCGTTCCGGTCGAGGTGGCAATGCAGTACAATACGAGTTTCTCCGAGAACGTGCATTCGTACGTCAACAATATCAATACGATCGAGGGCGGTACGCACCTGACCGGTTTCCGCCGGGCGCTGACCCGGACGCTGAAGAAATACGCCGAAGATTCGGGTATGCTGACCAAGCTGAAATTCGAGATCAACGGCGACGACTTCCGCGAAGGGCTTACCGCGATCGTCTCGGTCAAGGTGCAGGAGCCGCAGTTCGAAGGACAGACCAAGACCAAACTCGGCAACGGCGAAGTCGCCGGCGTCGTCGATCAGGCGATTTCCGGCGCGTTGACGCACTATCTGGAAGAGAACCCGAAAGACGCCCGCGCCATCGTGTCGAAGGTGATCTTGGCCGCCACGGCCCGGCATGCGGCCCGCAAGGCGCGCGAACTCGTGCAGCGCAAAACGGTGCTGTCCGGATCGGGGCTGCCCGGCAAGTTGGCCGACTGCGCGTCGCGCGATCGCGATCAGGCCGAGATTTTCTTCGTCGAGGGCGATTCCGCAGGCGGTTCGGCCAAACAGGGCCGCGACCGGAATTTTCAGGCTATCATGCCGTTGAGGGGTAAGATACTGAATGTCGAGAAGGCGATGGAGCACCGGATCTTCGAGAACGAGGAGATCCGCAATATCTTCACTGCGCTCGGCGTGACGATCGGAACCGAAGACGACAGCAAGGCGCTGAACCTCGATAAGTTGCGTTACGGCCGCGTGATTATTATGACCGATGCCGACGTCGACGGCAGCCACATTGCGACGTTGATGCTGACGTTCTTCTTCCGCTACATGAACAACCTGATCAAAAACGGACACGTCTATATCGCGACGCCGCCGCTCTATCAGGTCAAAAAGGGTAAGAATAGCCGCTATTGCTGGACGGAAGAGGAGCGCGAGGCGGCTTTGGCGGAATTCGGGTCGAAAGGGGCCCATGTACAGCGTTACAAAGGTCTGGGGGAAATGAATCCCGAACAGTTGTGGGAAACGACCATGTCGCCCGAAACGCGTATCCTGCGTCAGGTGAATATCGAGAGCGCCGCCGAAGCGGATCGTATCTTCTCGATGCTGATGGGCGACGACGTGCCGCCGCGCCGGGAATTTATCGAAAGGCATGCCAAGTATGCCAACATCGATATTTAGCGGCGTGCGGCCGGAGCCGGACAAATCGTTGAACATAAAAATTAAAAAATACCGATATGAGTCTGGAAAAAGAGATTAACGACGGAATCAAAGCGGCGATGCTCGCCAAGGAGAAAGTGCGTCTGGCAGGCCTGCGGGCCGTGAAGGCGGAGATCCTGCTGACCAAAACGGCCGACGGATCGGACGAAATCAGCGACGGCGCCGTGCTGAAAATTATTCAGAAGCTGGTAAAACAGCGCAAAGAGTCGGCCGCCGTTTATACGCAGAACAACCGACCGGAACTGGCCGAAAACGAATTGGCCGAGGCGGCCGTGCTGGAAGTGTTCATGCCGAAACAATTGAGCGGAGAAGAACTGGAGACCGTCCTGAAAGCGATTATCGCGCAGGTGGGAGCCGCTTCGCCGGCGGATATGGGAAAGGTGATGGGAGTGGCCACCAAACAGCTTGCCGGGCAGGCCGACGGCCGCGCGATTTCCGAGGCGGTCAAAAAATTATTGCAGTAGCGCTCACAGCGTAATAAACCGATCGAACGGCGTGGGAATGTCTGTAAAAGGCATTCCCACGTTTGTTTCGTATCCTTGCGGAATCGTGTGAAATGTTGCTGTAAAGCAAAATGATGTTCTAAAAAGTTGTATAAATCGTTCGGTTTTCGTAACTTCATAGTCCGAACGGTTTTTTTGCGTGCTTGCTCGATCGGAGAGAGAGCGGTGGCGGAGGTGTTTTGCTGGAAGCGGAGGGGCCGTGCGCCCGTGCGGGTTAAAACTGTCTGCCATGAACAAACGGTGGTTGCCGATTCTCGGGATGCTTGTTTTTTCCGTGTCGCTGCACGGGCAGGGCAGCGTCGTGGTTTTCGACGAACAGCAGCGTTTCGATGTCGTCGACCGTTACGAACCGGACGGCGATACCGTTTCCTTGTGGTTGTCCGTGCCGCTTTCGGCTTACGACGGGCCGTTCGCTTCGCTGTCGCGGTATCGTTTTTCGTTCGTCCGTTACGCGAGGCGCGGTTATGCGTGGAATTGCAGCCGCCGGTTGCTGAACGGGATCGATCTGGACAATCCGGTTACCGGCGAGCCGTTCTGGAATGTGCTGACGGCCGTTCGCCAGGCTCCCGTCCGGCTGGATGAACAGCCGGGGATCGCGCCGTCCGTTTCGACGGTCGGCAATGCCGGTAACATTTGCGAATACGATCTCGACGTTTTGCACGAGCCGCCCGGCGGCCGTGCAGGCTGGATGTTTACCGACCGCCGTTTCCGGCAGGGTTTGCGTGCGGGAATCGCGACCGGAACCTTGGGCGGCGGCTGGGCTTTCGCAGCGGCCGGAACCCGGCGCTGGGGGCGTGACCGGCATATCCGGGGCGTCTACGCCGACGAGTGGTCGCTGTGTCTTTCGCTCGGGCGCCGGCTCGGCGCGAAAAATTCCCTTTCCGCCGTGTTCCTGATGGCCCCGTCCGAGCGGGGATTGCGCAGCGCCTCGACCGCCGAAGCATTCGAAGCGTCCGGAGATCGTCTTTACAATCCGGCCTGGGGATACCAGCAGGGACGCGTCCGCCCGTCCCGCGTCCGCTGCGAACGGACGCCGATGGCGCTGATTACCTGGCGTTGCGGAGCGGACGCCCGC
>OGXO01000632.1_pt1 | contig 20095 bp, 10 predicted proteins | sample 1576321 | NCBI WGS metagenome assembly OGXO01 (sample SAMEA3541568, study PRJEB24748) | human gut metagenome | biome: human gut; feature: human-associated habitat; material: faeces | place: China | collected 2012 | reverse complement strand
TGAAAAAAGCAAAAGCCAGAAATGAACAGGGTGTTTTTGTGGCTTCCCGGCAGGTTCTATCGGATACGTTCTCACGGAAGAACCTTTCTGGAAAAAGAACAACTATCTGACCTATATGAAACTGCGTGCTTCTGTCGGTCTGGTAGGTAATGACAATATGAGGAATAATCGTTTCTTGTATTTGCCGGATGCTTATGTGGTGGATAAACTGGATAAGGATAATGCTTATAAAGATTATTTGGACGGTTACAATTTCGGCCTTTATAATACGGTGGTTGCGAATGGAGCGGAAGAAAAACGTCTGGCAAATAAATTTGTGACGTGGGAGACTGCTCTGAAACAAAACTATGGAGTCGATATGAATTTCTTCAGTGACAAACTGCGCCTGACTTTCGATTATTTTATAGAAAAACGTAAGGATATTCTTATCACCCGCTCTACTATTCCTATTTATACTTCGTTGAGTGCTTCTCTTTTGCCGGTGGTCAATATGGGTAAGGTAGATAATAAAGGATATGAAATCAGCTTGAAATGGAACGACCGGGTGAAAGACTTTAGCTATTGGTTGGATGCCAACATGTCTTATGCCAAGAATAAGATTATCTATCAGGATGAGGTGGAGCCTAACGAACCTTATATGTGGCGTACCGGACAGTCGGTTGGCTCTATTTTCGGTTATGTGACGGAACGCTTCTATACGGAAGATGATTTTGATTCGAACGGAAAACTACTGCCGGAATTACCGCAACCGGGAGAAACTGTGCGTCCGGGAGACTTGAAATACAAGGACTTGAATGGAGACCATGTGATTAATGCGGATGATGTCTGCAAAATCGGTAATTCCAAACGTCCGCTTTATACATTCGGTTTTAATTATGGCATCGAATATAAAGGTTTCTTTGCGTCCATGAACTGGACTGCAGCCAAGGAGGCTAATGTGGAACTGGCATATTCGTTCCAGACCCCGTTTGACAAACGCCAAGTGCTTTATCAATTTATAGCAGACGGTACCTGGACACCGGAAACGGCAAACACTGCCAAATATCCGCGTTTGTCGTCCAACAACAGTAATAAGCAAACATCGACTACCTGGGTGCAGGACGCCTCATATATCAAACTGAAGAATGCGACTATCGGCTATAACATCACGAACAAGAAGATCTTAAATGCTATCGGCGCTTCTTTGATTTCGATCAAACTGACCGGATATAACCTGTTGACATTTGACAAACTGGATTTCATGGATCCGGAAGGAGAACCGAACCGGGCACAGTCTTATCCGATTATGAAGATTTATAATTTAGGAATCAATGTAACCTTTTAATTGAATATCAAGATGAACAAAAGTATAAGAGCCCTCTTATGGGTATTATTGGTCGGGATGACAACCGGATGTGAAGATTTCAAGCTTGGTAATGCTTTTCTGGAAAAATCACCAGGTGATGACGTCGATATCAATATCGTCTTTTCGAATAAAAAGTATGCCGACCAGGCTTTAAATCAAGCGTATAGGTCATTGCCGGATTATTTGCCTATGGAATCCCGCGGCTATCGTGGTAACTGGGGGAATACAGATGGTGTGACAGATATTTGTTATAACCGCGAAAGTGCTTATGTATCAGGTAGCCTTAAGGCATCTTACGAAATCGGTTTTCCCTATTATCCCAATAGTACTACGCAGAATATTGGTAATCCGCTGTATGGTATCCGGAAAGCGTATGTCTACTTGGAAAATGTAGACCGTGTGCCGGATATGACCGGAGATGAAAAGAAACAGCGCAAAGCAGAAATGAAGGTCATTATCGCTTACCACTATTCACAGATGCTGAGGCATTATGGGGGAGTGCCATGGATAGACCATGCCTACAATCCTGACGACTCTTTCCTGTTCCCTCGTCTGACTCTGGAAGAGACGGTCGGTAAGATTGTCGCTCTGCTGGATGAGGCTGCTGCTGATTTGCCATGGTATGCAAGCGATGCTGAGTACGGACATCTGACGGCTGCCGCTGCCAAAGCATTGAAACTGCGTGTATGTCTTTTTGTAGCAAGTCCTTTGTTCAATAATGATGCGCCTTATATGGACGGGGAAGCGGCTGCTCAAAAATTAACATGGTTTGGAGATTACCGCCAGGAACGTTGGAGAAATGCTTTAGACGCAGGTCTTGAATTCCTGAGACTTAATAAACAAAATGGTAACTACCATGAGGTTGTGAAAACTGGTGACGACCCCCGGCAAAATTATGTTGACGGCTATTGGAAGCGTGGTAGCAGAGAAATTATTATGGCGTCTCATCGCTATCCCATATATGATATGAGCATGAAATCTTTAGACCGCGGACATAACGACTGGTATATATCCACACGTTCGAGTTATGCGGATATGTTTGAGTGGAAAGACGGAACTCCGTTCGACTGGGACAATCCGAATCATAAAGCTCACCCTTTCTTTGATGAGAACATGAAGCCTACCCGTGACCCCCGCCTGTATGAAACGTTGATAATCAATCAGGATAAATTCCAGAAACTGAATGGTGGGGCGCAATGTTATCAAGGCGGACTGCAAAGCAGGGAAAACTCAAAATATAATAAATCATCCATATACGGTTACAGTATCCGTAAGTTTGTGAGGGATAAGGGAGAGGAAGTGAAGAACCAGCCTTACCAATGCCCGTTGGTTCGTATGCCGGAAGTCTATTTGAGTATTGCGGAAGCAATGAACCAGTTGGGGATTGCCAAGCAGAAAGATGAATTCGGACGGGACGCTTACGATTATATTAATTTAGTCCGCAACCGTGTCGGGATGCCCGATGTCCGTGAGGTGGAAGGACAAGAACTGGTAGATATCCTGTTGCACGAACGTGTGGTTGAATTTGGTGCGGAAGAGATGCGCTACTTCGATTTGATTCGTTGGAAACGTGCCGATTTACTTTCCACTCCGTTGGAGATGTTGACTATCAAGAAGAATGGAGATGGTAGTTTTACTTATGAAAGGTCGACAACTGATGCAAAATATGATTGGAAAGACCATTGGTATCTGATTGCATTCTCACAGGATGAGATAAACAAGAAGTATGGATTAATTCAGAATCCCGGATGGTAATGGGGAGATAGGTTAACTCTTAAACATAGAAGATAAGAAAAATGAATAATAAATTATTATATATTGTCGGTATGGCATTTTTGCTGTCTACCACAGCGAATGGGCAGCAACATGCAGCAGATAGTCTTGGGAACAACGGACTTGATGCGGAGATGATAGACTTGGGATATATCAAGAAAAACCGGGCGAATCTGACACAGGCGGTTTCTACCGTTTCTTCCGAAGTCTTTGAGAACAAGGCTGCTACGATTTTGCAGAATTCTTTATACGGATTGTTCCCGGGGCTGTATGCGAAACAAAACGTTGGCTGGCATGCTGAAGCGACACTGAACGTACGCGGACGGGGTGGCTTGGGCGACGGAACTCCTTTGATTATTGTCGACGGTTTCCCCCGTTCGTTGAACACGATTACACTGGAAGAGGTGGAAACGATGTCTGTGTTGAAAGATGGTGCGGCGACGGCGTTGTATGGTGCACGCGGTGCCAACGGAGTCATTTTGCTCACAACGAAAAGAGGTGCTTACAACTCTTTTGATGTCGATATTAATTATAAGCATGGTTTTACTCTGCCCGTCAACAAGCCGGAGATGGCGGATGCCTATACTTATGCCCGTGCAATGAACGAGGCGTTGTATTATGACGGACTGACTCCCATGTATTCCGAGAGTGACCTGAATGCGTTCAGAAATCAAACCTCTCCGGATATTTTCCCGAATGTGAACTGGGTGGACGAAGGAACACGGAGCATGGGCGAAAACAATCAGTTGAACCTGCTGGTGCGTGGCGGGGGAAGCAAGTTGCGCTATATGGGACTTTTTGATTATAAAAACGATTTTGGCTTGCTGAATGAGAAGTATACTGAGTACACCGACCGTTATAAGTCGCAGATTCGTAACTATGATATGCGTCTGCGAATGAATATCGACGTAGATCTCACTTCCAGTACACAAATGCAGTTTGGCATTGTAGGGGTGTTGAATGAGTCGAAACGCCCGGACGAAACAATCAGTACTATTTTTGAGAACCTGTACAAGGTGCCGTCGGCAGCGTTTCCAATCAAGACTTCCAATGGTTTATGGGGAAGCAACTTGCTTCATAATATGAATCCGTTGGCTGTAATAGCCGATCAGGGATATTATCAGACTAACTGGAGAAAACTGGAAGCGAATATGCGAATCACACAGGATTTGTCCATGCTTTTGAAAGGTTTGAAGGCGGAAGCTGCCATCGCTTATGACAATACGGCTACTTTTTGGCAGGAAGGTTCCAAAACCTACTCGTATGAAGTAATTTCATATTCGGACGAGACGGGTAAAGTGGGAACTGTCTATAATGATAATCCTCAATATGTAGTGAACATAGGCAGTGGCTCTAATAAAGTATTGGAACAAACTATCCGTAGTAATTGGGAAGTGAAATTGGGATATGACCGTGCATGGAATAATCACCAGTTAAGCGTTGCCGCTCTTTATCGTCAGGAGATGGAAGAGTCGTTGGGAGTTAATTCCTCATGGTACCGCCATTCTCTGATGGGAATTGCAAGTTATAATTTCCGGAACAAGTATATGGTAGATGTGGTAGCCAATCGTTATGGCACCAGCGTCCTGCTGAAGGGAGACAAGTTCCGCTTTTATCCGGCAGTGTCGGCCGCCTGGGTGTTGTCCAATGAAGATTTTCTGAAAGACCGGTCGTTTATAGACTTGCTGAAGCTGCGTCTCTCCTATGGACGTTCGGCTATCGACAATCTTGCTTACGGTTTGGGCAAACATTATTGGAGTAGCTTGCGCAAGTATTACTTCGGTGATAGTAACACTGAAGTATCCGGCTATTTGGAACGGAAAATACCCATGCGTTCACTGGAGCTGGAAACAGCGGATAAATACAATATCGGGCTGGATGTGCAGTTGTTCAAGAAACTGAGTTTCACTGCTGATATGTACTATGACAAGCGTTCTAATATTTTAGTTTCGAACAAAAAAGTATCAGGAATGATTGGTATCGACGTTCCGCAGCAAAATGTGGGTAAAGTGGAAAGCAAGGGACTGGAACTGAGCCTTGGCTGGAATGATAAAATCCGTGATTTCCGTTACTATGTCAATGGTAATGTTTCTTTCATGGACAGCAAAGTGCTGGAAAACGGTGAAGGTTATCAGCCTTATGACTATCTGTATGCGAAAGGGCACAAGGTAGGACAGGCATTCGGTCTTGAAGCTGTCGGCTACTTCCGCGATGAGGAGGATATTCGTAAGAGTCCTGTTCAGACGTTTTCTACGGTACGTCCGGGTGACTTGAAATATAAAGACCAGAACAACGATGGTCGGATCGACGCTTATGACGAAGTGGCGATTGGTAAGTCGACTACAGTGCCCGAAATGGTGTACGGCTTGAATCTGGGATTTGAATACAAGGGATTCGGAGTAGACGCAACTTTCCAGGGAGTCGGCGGTATCAGCACGATGCTGACTACTCCGCATGTCTATCGTCCGCTTCGTAACAATAACAATATTTCCACTTGGTATCTGAAAGACAGAATCCGCTGGACGGAGAGTACAAAGGACATTGCCAATCTTCCCCGCCTGTCTACATTGGACAATGCGAACAATTATCGCAACAGTACCCAATGGCTGGAAAACGGTTCGTTCTTTAAATTGCGTAACCTGAATGTCTATTATAATTTCCCACAGAAATGGTCAGAAAAGCTGCACATGGACAAACTTCAGGTCTATGTGCGTGCACAGGATTTATTCTCTTTAGACCATATTGATTATCTGAATTGTGAGAACCTTTCATTGGGTTATTTCGATACGATGAGCATTTCTTTGGGATTGAATATAAACTTTTAAAAAGAAAGTACGATGAAAATAAAAACATATATAGCGATAATGTGTGCTTCTCTTTTAGTGGCAGGATGTAGTCTGGATTTTGACGAAACCAATGGCGATACGAAAGAGACGGCTTATTCCTACTATGATAATCTGGAAAAACTAGTAGCTTACGTTTACGGCTTTCTGCCGACAGATTTGGATCGCAACAATGGTGCGATGATGGAGTCGGCTACGGACAATTCTATCTATAGCTGGGAGCAGAATACGATTTACGATATCGGTAATAATGTATGGAGTCCCATTAAGACGATTGATACCGGCTGGGATTATTTTGACGCTATCCGAAGCGCTAACTCTTTCCTGGAGAATTTCGATATCGAGGTACTGAATAAGTTTGAGTATAATGACGACTATGAAGAGATAATGGCCAAAGCTACCTTATTTCCTTATGAGGTGCGTTTCCTGCGGGCTTTCTATATCTTTGAGCTTGCCAAGCGTTATGGGAACATTCCGTTGCTGCTCCGGACTTATGAACCGGAAGAAATCAATTTTGTGGAACCTTCTTCTTTTGATGCGGTGGTTGACTTTATTGTTACGGAGTGCGACCAGATTATTGCGGATAATGGATTACCGGTGGATCATAGAGATTACCGGGGTGATACCGGTCGTGCGACGAAGGGAGCCGTACTTGCTTTGAAGTCCAGAGCGTTGCTTTATGCAGCCAGTCGGCTTCATAACCCAAGCGGCGATCCTGCAAAATGGGAAAAGGCAGCGAAAGCCGCGGCGGCTGTGATTGCAATGAATAAATATAGCTTGCCTAAAGTAGGCAGTGACCCGTTGTATATGGGTGATAACAATCTGTTCAATTCGCCCCAGTTGATTTTCGAACGTCGCGACGGAGCACGGACAAGCACTTTTGAGGCACGCAATGAACCGATGGGATATGAAGGCTCGAAGGGAGGAAATACACCGACACAAAACTTGGTGGATGCTTTTGAAATGAAAAACGGTACTCCGTTTGATTGGGATAATGCAGAGCATGTACGTAATATGTACGTGGATGAACTGGGCAACCCGACTCGTGACCCACGTCTTTACCTGAATGTGCTGTATAATGGTGCTACATGGCTGAAGCAAAGGGTAGAAACAAATGTCGGTGGTCTGCATACCGGTATGGAAGGTGCAACAAAAACGGGTTACTATCTGCGTAAGCACATGAATGCACAAGTCAGCCTGAATCCGGTGAGTCCGCTCGGCAAGGAACATCATTTCCCTTTGTTCCGCTATGCTGAAATTCTGCTGAATTATGCCGAAGCGATGTACCATTGGGTAGGAGAGGACACGAAACCAACCGACTATCCTTATTCGGCTCGTGAAGCTTTGAACCTGGTTCGGGATTGCGCGGATATGAAACATGTGGAGGAAACCGGTAATGCTTTCTTGGAGAAATTGCGCAACGAACGACGCATTGAGCTGGCTTTCGAAGACCATCGTTTCTGGGATATCCGCCGTTGGAAGACGGGTGAAGTCGTAAAGAATATCTATGGCGTCAGAATAACAGGAACCGATACAAACTTTACGTATTCAAAAGTATTGGTGAGACAGAATCAGTGGGATGATAAGATGTACCTGTTCCCTTTCCCACAAGAGGAATTGTATATGAATGAGAATTTGGTACAGAATCCCGATTGGTAACAACAAGTATAATTAAGAAAATATGGATACAAAAATCTTTTCAAAAATAATGTTTGCCTTGTTGTTCTTTATGGCAACAGGGTGTAGCGACGATCAGGAAATCTTTTTCGAGGATTATGCCCAAGAAGAGGCGCCGGAAGTGGTGCATCCCGATCAACGGGATAAACCCTATCCGCGTGAGGAACATGAACTTTATATTAATCCGGCACCTCTGTTGGTGCCGCGGGCCGCAAGAAAAGAGAATGAATTTTTAGAGTTCGAACTGTCGCAAGATACCTCTTTCCCCGAACAGGGCACCTACCGTTCGGGAAAGCTGAACTGGAATGTATTTAACATCCATCAAGAGATGGCGGTAGGGCAGTGGCACTGGCGCTTCCGTACAGTGGCTCAGGATGGAAGGACTGCGGGTTGGAGTAAGGTATACTCCTTTACGGTGACCGGTAAGGAACCGGTGTTCGTTACTCCGGACTTTTCGGTGCTCCGGCAAAACATTCCTGTGGGATATCCCCGTATTCACTGTCACTTGGCTGCTGGTATCGAGACTGCGAAAGCGAAGATACAAGAACATGTGGAATATAGCGACATGATTTCCAGAGCCGATAGGGCTTGTACCGAACAAGGTATTGATGCCGCTAAAGGTTTGTATCTTCAGAGCGCTACATTGAGCGAATACATATTCGACTATCTTTATACGGCGTATTTGCTGACTGGTGACACAAAGTATTATGATAAGATGCTGGACTATGTGCGCAGAATGTTGGGTGAAACGTTGGCTGATGACACTTGGCGCACTAATGACTTCGCCGCTGCCGAAATCGTAACTATTCTGAGTACCGTTTATGATGCATGTCAGAATGACCTGACTGCCGATGAAATGGCAAAAATTGAGACGGAGATAATGAAAATCGCCACTTATTACTACAATCATTTCAGAGGACGTATGGAGAACTGGTTCTTTGACGAACACACTTGGCAGGCTACATTGCGTGGAATGGTGCAGGGAACGTTTGTGCTTTGCCAGAAGAATCCGGAAGCAATGACTATTTTGCAATACTTCTATGAACTCTGGACTTCACGTGCGCCATCCAACGGTTTCAATCGTGACGGTTCCTGGTTCAACGGCGCGGGATACTTCCAAACCAATCAGTATACCTTATATTATATGACTATGCTGTTGTCTCATCTCACAGGAGCGGACTTCTTGCAACATCCTTGGTTCCAGAATGCGGGAAGAGCGCTGGTTTATTCCTGGTTGCCGGACAGTCAGAATACTTCTTTCGGTGATTTCAACAGAGAGGACAGACCGGCCCGTTCCAGAATCGGTTTTGCCGATTTCCTGGCTCGTGAACTTAACGACCCCAATGCTATCTGGTATGTGCAGGAATGTCAACGGTCGAGTATCGCGTCGGAGAGTATGCACAATTTATATCGCAATTATGACTTGCGCCTGTATCGTATCTCTCAGGGAGATGCCCCTTATAATGTTGGTGGTCATGAAGATCCGGGATTGGAGAACTTTGTATGGTATAAGGATAGTGGTGAAGGAGTGGCTTTCTCGGATATGAACGAACGCAGCAGCAATATGTCTCTTGCTTTCCGTTCCAGTCCTTATGGTTCGGGTAATCATACGCACTCGGATCAGAACAGTTTCCGACTTCTTTATAAAGGAGAATACGTATATATGAATGCCGGTTATTATCAGGTTTATAATGACGCTCATGCCATTCTGCAATATCGCAATACCCGCGGGCACAACACGGTGATGGTGAACGGTGTCGGTCAGCCTTTCACCACAAGAGCTTATGGCAATATTGAGCGTGCGCTGAACGGAGATAATCTGGCTTATTTTATGGGAGATGCTTCGCAGGCATATTGCGGAACGACGGAAAATACGTATTGGATAAACAGTTTTGCCGGAGCGGGCCTGTCGCAGACACAGCAGTATGGTTTTGGCGATAATCCGCTGAACAACTATAAACGTCAGATTTTTATGCTTCGTCCCAATAAGGTGGTTATCTATGATGATTTAGGTGCAACCGAACCTGCCACCTGGCAGTGGTTGCTGCATAGTCCGGTGGAATTCCACGTAGCGGGAAACAAAGTGACTACGGTGAATGAAACGGTAGGATTTACTTCCGTAGCGCAGATATTCAGCGACGAGACACCTAAGATTACGACTACCAACAAGTGGTTCCCGGGCGGTGAACCGGCAAAAGCGGCTGACAAACAGTGGCATCTGACGGCGGAATTCGGCCCGGTGGCACAAAACAAGATTCTTACCATTATCCAGGTGAGTGAAAACGGTAACGTGGAAATTATTTGGCGGGTAGACGATACATTTACAGTGGGCGACTGGACAATCGAAGCTGAATTGAGTGTGGATAAGCCCGCAGCCATTTCTATTGCGAATACGGTGACGGGCACGGTATTCGACAATAGCGACCGCTCTCCGGTGTTAGGCGGTGCGCCTTACCAGCGTATGCAGGAGAAATCTTCCGTGCTTTATGATAAAGTGCGTGGTACGGCACAGACGCAGGAAATAGGAGACAAGCCACTGCAAGTGACCCGTGCGTTGAGATAAGGTAAACTTTTTGTTTAATAGAAATTTCAGAAAGAAATGAAGAAAATAGTTTATATATTAGTAGCTTTGTTTATGACGCTTTTCGTTGCGTGTACGCAAGAGGAAAGTGTGGAAACCTTGAACGGGGACAGCCGGGTGAACTTTTCCTTGAAGTTACCGTCATCGGTAGCTTCCACGCGTGCGGCAATTACGGTTCCCGCGTCTTATAAGATGCGTTGTATCCTGGAAGTGTGGACTGCTGATGATGAACCGATGCTGAAACATCGTGAGGAACAAGCGATTGAGGGTGGTGCTACCCCCTCAATCGACTTCAAGTTGCAAGCCGGCGATTATACTTGTCTGATTTGGACAGACTTTATAGCTGCTGATGCTGCGGAAGAGCAAATTACTACGGAAGACGGATTGACTTATACACGTTATGCCGATACTTTTTATAATACGGAGAACCTGAAATCGATAACAATTAAAGATGTCAACGGCGCCAATCTGTTTGATACAGATGCATGCGACGCTTTCTTTGCCCGGATAGACCTGGAGAAAAAGTCGGAAGCTGTCGCACAGACTGTGACGTTGACCCGTCCCTTGGCAAAGTTGGTATTTAAGGAAGATGATGCGGAACAATTCTCTTTATTAACTAAATTAAGAGCTTCGTATCAGGTACCCTCAGGCTTTAATGTGGCGACCGGTGAACCGTTGAGTTCTATGCAGTCATTGAACTTTATAAAGAAGGATATTGATAAGGATAATGCCGGACGGGTGTTGTTTTCCAACTACGTGTTCATTCCTTCTGACGGAAAGTTGGAAATGGAAACCATTTCGTTCCAGTTTTCATTAGGCAGTACTGTTCTGAACCGTGAAATTCCTGCAGGTGCTGTTGCGTTGACGCGGAACCAGCAACTCAATGTGAAAGGAGAATTGATTGGTGACGGAACTTTTGTTCCCGAAGAGCCGGAACCGTCAGAACTTCCACAAGTTGGTGATTTCTTCTATGCAGACGGTAGCTGGTCTTCTTCTTATAAGGCAAGCGGAAGCAATCCTTGTATCGGAGTGGTATTTGCCGTGGCAAATGATGGCGGTGCAGCTTCTGCGGACACTCCGGAGAATTATCCCGGGACTGGTTTGAAAGAGATTAAAGGTTGGGTTGTGGCTGCTTATGACCTTAGAGATGATAATACCAAGAATAATCTGAAACCTAGAAAAGAAGGTGTGGTGATTCCTGAAGAATTGAAAGGAGATATGGATGATATTCAGGGGTTCTTGAAAACAGAACTGCTCAAGCAACAGACCTTGTCTGATTATCCTATCGCAGAAATGATTGTAAACTATCAAAATGATGAGAAGACGAAAGCGCCTGCTACTACTAGCGGTTGGTATTGGGGAGCTGTCAAACAATATGAGATGCTTGCGAAAGTGTATGCAGAAGTAACAGTGGAAAATAATGAAATCAAGTCAATGAAATCCTTGGTTGTTCGGAATTCATTGCAAGTTTTGGAAAATGCCGGAATAGGGGAACTTTTTCCTGTAGGTGGTAATGAAAGACGTCATTGGTATAGCACCGCTACTGACAAGAGAGGTAAAGGGCTTTGGGCAGGTTTTGTCTGTTTTGGTGTAGAAACGAAAGATTATGGAGGCATCGAAGACGACTGGTGGCCAGTAACAAATAGTGGCAATGCCCGTGCTATTCTGACATTCTAAATATAGTATTTAATTAAATCGATGAATATATGAAAAATATTTTCTTTAATATATTTCTTTTTTGCAGTCTGGGACTATTAACGGCTTGTAGCGAAGATGACGATAAAATTTCTACTGGCATTGACGCGAATGAAGTCCGCTTGTCTGCTTTGTTTCCGGAAAAGATGTCTGAGACACGTGTGGATGCAAGCTCACATAAATTGCGTTGTATTCTTGAAATCTATCGTAAGGAGAACAACCAGTTGGCTTATCGTGAAGAGATAGCGACAACCCCGGATGCATTGGCGGGAAAGCTTTCTTTCGCTTTTGAAATGGAAGCGGGAACGTACAACTGTTTGATTTGGGCAGATTATATTGACGCAAATGCCTCTCAGCTAGATGCGGGCGGCAACGCTAAAACTACCCGTTATGCGGATAAATATTTTGATACGTCCGATTTGACTGCCGTGAGCATGAAGAATCCTTTGGAGCTTGTTAATAACGACGCTTGTGATGCTTTCTTCTATAGCGGTGAGATGCAAAAGAACGATGGCGAAGGACTTGCTATGGAGATTTCCCTGGCACGCCCATTCTCAAAAATCAGTATCCGCGAGGAAAACCAGCGTGAATTTAATTTGCTGAAAGAACTGAAAACAATCTTCCCCGTAGCTACTACTTTCAATGTAGCTACCGGAATGGTGGCAGGTACTCCGGTGCAACAGGAACATCATGTGACGGATTTCAAACCGGAAGTAATGGCAGAACGTACATTACTGTCATTTTATACATTCGCTAACAGTGAAACACAGAAACTGGGTAGTGTGAGCCTGACTTTCACTACCGGTATAGAAGCAATACCGGAACAGACTGTGAACATTCCTGATAATCTTATCCCTATAGTACGTAACCGTCACGTGAAAGTGAGCGCAGCTATGATGCAGGAAACTCCCGAACCGGAAATTGACTTTAATATTACTTATGATATTGATGTAGCCGATTGGGATGTTGCGGATATGACTGTGATTGCGCAGCAGGGTAAAGTGAAAGTGGGTGATTTCTTCTATAAGGATGGTACAACTTCGTCCAATTATGTGGCAGATGCTGATAACCCGTGTATCGGTGTGGTATTTGCAGTGGCGCATAGCAACGGTGCGGCGGCTTTGGACTCTCCGGAGAACTATCCCGGGACAGCCTTGGCTGATTTAGAGACGATTAATGGTTGGGTGGTAGCGGCTTATGATTTCAGAGACGGAACTAATGATGCTAATCTGAAACCTAGAAAATCGGCAGATATGGTTATTCCCGAAGGATTGAAAGGAGATATGAATGATATTCAAGGTTTTCTGAAAACAGAATTGTTAAAACAACAAACCTTGTCTGATTATCCTATTGCGGAAATTATCGTAAACTATCAGAAAGATGAGATAACGAAAGCGCCTGCCAATACAAGCGGTTGGTATTGGGGAGCTGTCAAGCAATATGATGCGCTTGCAAAAGCATACGCCACAGCAAGTGGCGGGCAGTTGACGGAATCTTTGGTTGTTCGGAATTCATTGCAAGTTCTGGCAAATGCCGGGGTGGGCGAACTGTTTCCTGTGGGTGGTAATGAAAGACGTCATTGGTATAGCACCGCTACTGACAAGAAAAGTAAGGGGCGTTGGGCAGGTTTTGTCTGTTTCGGTGTAGAAACGAACGACTATGGAGGCATCGAAGACGACTGGTGGGCAGTGACAAATAGTGGCAATGCCCGTGCTATCCTGACATTCTAATTTAAAAGAAAAGTTCCTTCAATATGAGGGAACTTTTCTTTTTGATACATTCAGTCTTTAGAATGACTGATTTCAGGAATTACTTTTTTCCTGATGCTTTTTGATATACTCGGTAGGAAGCATTCCCATATGTTTCTTAAAACTATTGGTGAAATAGGAAGGCGAGCTAAAACCTATTTTATTACTGATTTCAGCAACGGTATAGCGTCCTTCAAGCAGCATCTGGCATCCCTTGTTGAAGCGGATACGACGGATAAAGTTTGCCGGTGCTTCTCCGGATATGGCATTCATCTTGATATACAGGTTGGAACGGCTCATAAATAATTTGTTTGCCAAATCTTCTGTTGAGAACTTTTCATCACTGATGTTGTCTTCAATAATTTGTATTACTTTGCTTAGGAATTCATTATCCATAGCATTAGAAGTCATTTTAGCCGTATCTATATTGATTGTACTTGAGTAATATTGCCGGAAACGTTCTTTGGCTTTCAGTATATTATTGATTTTTCCCTTGAGTAAAGAGGTGGAGAACGGCTTTCCGATATAATCGTCTGCACCGATATCAATGCCGGAGGTTTGGTCTTCGAGAGAACTCTTGGCAGATAGAAGAATCACCGGAATGTGAGAGGTCTGTATGTTACGTTTGACTAGCTTACACAGTTGCAACCCGTCCATTTCGGGCATCATCACGTCCGAAAGTACAATATCAACCGGCTGTGTTTTCATTATGTCGAGGGCTATTTTGCCATTGGTAGCTGTTATAACCTGATATTTGGATTGCAGGATACCCTTCAAATAGTCCAACATTTCGATGTTGTCATCCACTAGTAGAATGACAGGTTTGTTCGTATCCTCATCCATGCCGTTCTCTTGATTGTCTTCTGCCGGGATGTAAGATAGGGGTTCGTCGATATAAAGACTGGAGTCGGAACTTTTGACGGGCTGTTTTGCCAGTTCCTCGGCCGTATATGTATTTACATCTTTGGGAAGTATAACGCTGAATATGGTATATAGTCGTTCTTTACTATCCACGGAAATACTGCCGTGATGTTTGTCCACCAGGCATTTCACCAAGGAAAGCCCGATGCCGGTTCCCTTGTCATTCTCATTAACCTGATAAAAGCGTTCGAAAACATGGCTCAGCTTTTCCTGGGGAATACCTTTACCGCTGTCTTTTACGTTAAATCCGAAGGTATCCTCTTTCTCCCAGAGTTCCAGTTCTATTTTTCCTTTGTCCGGTGTGAATTTGAAGGCGTTGGATAGCAGGTTGATTAAGATAGTTTCGATATACTTCTTGTCAATCGGCAATTGTGTGCTGGTGATTCCTGAATGAAACAGATAATCTATGTTCCGGGTTTCTGCCTGATTATAGAACAGCATGAATATCTGCCGGAACCACTCTTTGATATTACACGCTTCTACCTGAATGGGCAGAGCGCCGGACTCCGCTTTTCTGAAGTTTAAGAGCTGGTCGATGATATGTAATAGCCTGCGGCTGTTTTGATACACATATTGCAAGTCGCGTTGCAGCTTTTTATCCAACATTCTGCTTAGTTTCATCATATCTTCCAATGGAGCGATAATCAGACTTAACGGAGTACGCAGTTCGTGCGACATGTTCATATAGAAGCGCACCTTTTCAGTATTGATTTCCTGTAGCTTGTTGTGTTCCAGTGTCTCAACCTGTAGTTGCATCTTCATTCTGGTTCTTGCGATAAAGAAATACATAATCCAGCCGATGATACCTAAGCCGCACAGGATAAAGATACACTTGGCAATCCACGTCTGATACCACATCGGAGTGATGTGTATAAAGAATTCAGTCGGCATCTCGCACCATTTGCCGTCGTTGTTACACGCTTTCAATAGGAAGGTATAATGTCCCGGCGGAAGGTTGGAATAGCTGACATTACGTTCTTCGGTAGAATTCCACTCCTTGTCGAAGCCTTTGAGCTGGTAAGCGAACACATTGCGCTGGTTGCTGAGATAGTTTGAAACAGTAAACCGGATATTAAACTGTCGCTGGTTGAAGGGGAAATCTATGCCCTGCAGCCGGCCGTATTCACCCCGGTGTACTTGGGATATGCCGTTCTGGAGATGGGTGACCGACTGGTTCATAAGGGATATTCCTACAATATCAGGTTGGGGCATGAACGGGTTCTCCATAAACTTGAACGGGCTGAAATAAGTGATGCCGTTCAGGCTTCCGAAATAGAAAGTACCGTCGGAATCTTTGCAGTAACCATATACGTTAAATTCGTTGTGGCTCAAGCCGTCTTCCTGCCGGTAATTGTGAAATTGTTCTCTGTCAATGTCGAAGCAGGACAACCCTTTGTTGGTACTCAACCACAGACGCCTTGAACTATCTTCCAAAAGCCCGTATATGCAATTGTTGATGAGGCCGTTTTTAACAGTATAATGTTTGTGCAGTTCTATATCCGGTCCGTATTGGTATAGGCCATTGGCAGAAGTGACCCATATATTTTTTTGACTATCTTCGTGGATGCAATAAGCTATGATATGAGCTGAAAAGTCGGAAGACAAATTATCTGTCAGATGTTGTACCTTGGGAGTTCCGGTGTATAGGAACAGTCCTTTTTCGGTGGCAATCCAGACTTTGCCGGAGGAATCACGGTATAGAGCTCTTATTAATATTCCGGATAATTCCGGGTTGCTTTCAGCCAATGGATGTTTTCTGAATTCTTTGGTTGTTTTGTTGAAGAGCAGCAAACCGACCATTGAACCTACATAGAAGTTTTCACCGTCATCCAGTAGGGAGTAGCAGCTGTTGTCTTCAGCTTCCATTTGCGGAATTGAGAAATTCTCTATTTTTCCTGTTTTTGTTTGGATATAGCTTAATCCGCCGGAGTGTGTACCTACATAGATATTACCGGATTTATCTAATGAGATGGCTTTAATGTTGTTGGAACGTAATCCATTCCCTTGCTTTGTGGCTCTATAATAAGAAAAAGTCTGTTTTTGACGGTCGTAATAGTTTACACCGCCATCATTTGTTCCGATCCAAAGATTCTTGGTCGATGGTTCTTCCACAATACAGCTGACGACTTTGTCATTCAGGGAGTTGAAATAAGGAGAATATTCTAACGTTTTAAATGTCGGGGCAAACGGGTGGTAATAATTGATTCCATCATAGTAGGTCCCTACCCATATTCCTCCCTGATTGTCTATAAAGAGAGAACGGATAGAACTATGCGACAAGCGTTTTTCAAATATTTCGTGCTCCGGGTCAAAACTGAACAATGCTTCGGTGGTACCAATCCATATTTGTCCGTCTGTATACTGTTTCAGTACCCGCACTGTATTGGCGGGAGAGAACGTATCACTTTTGTCTATCTGATATTTTTTCAATATCTGCCATTTATTGTTGAAACGATAGATTCCCTTCTTTTGGGTACCTACCCAGTAGTCTTTGGTCTTATTGTTATAGATAATACTGGCAATTGGCGTATCGAGTAGTTCGGGGAGTATTTTTTTTGTTTTCTTCGTATGGATTGAATATAGATATGCACCTTGAGAAGTTCCCAATAATAGTTCGTCTTTTATTCTACAAATAGTGTTGATGGTAAGATGTTTAAGTGTTGGATCTATATGCAATTTCTTGTCTTCTTTTTGGAAAGAAACAAGTCCGATGTTTGTTGCGAGGAATAAGATACCCTTATCGGAGGCATCCTCTATAGCTAATACTTGAAAAGGGGTATTAGGTAAGAGGTAATTGGTGAAATTATCCGTTTCCGGGTTATAACGTGATAAGCCGACCAGCGTACCGAACCATGATACACCGTCCGAATCGGTGCAAAGTGATATAATCTGGTTATTTGCAATAGAAAGGCTGTCATTGGAAGCATGATAGTAGGTGGTGAACGTATAGCCGTCATAACGGTTCAGACCATCTGTCGTACCAATCCATATTTTGTTGTTTGCATCCTGCATCATTCCCCATACAGTGTTTTGAGACAATCCTTCATTTACGGAAAGTTTTCTGAAGTTTATGTGATCAGTGGATGCAGCCCTGATATTAGAACTAAAGAATAATATGAGTGATAAGCAAATAATTTTGTAACCGGTTAATAATAGTGTTTTCATTTTATATCCATTTGAGGTTATTAAAAATGATAGATTAAGACTGCTTTCTGAAATGATTCCTATCACGAGCAAATTTAATAAGAATTTATCAATTAGCTTTCTTGTTATTACCCGTATCTATTTTGATTTTCTCTATTTTTATGTTGTTTGTGTCTAATATTCTTGTATAGATACTCTATATTAAGTATCAGAAGGGTAATTTTGAAAATAAAAAAGGAGAATCGGCTATAAATATATATTAGCTGGTTCTCCTTTTTTAGGATTCAATTTTGCTCTATCAAGAAGCTTTTTTCTCTTTTACATCACTACTGGCTTCTACTACATTCACCACATAGTCACCTAGTTTTTCACATTCGGCGATAATATCCATGTAATAAACTCCCATCTGATAATCGTATTCTTTGTTGTTTACGTCCAGAATGTTCTGATTCTTCAGTTGGTTACGGTAGTTGTTAATTTCATTCTCGATGTTGAAGGACTTATTGATGTCAATGTTCTGATGTTCCGGTTTTTCTACAACCACAATCATTTGAGCAAGTGCGTCGTTGGTCAGCTTCATCATGAGGTGGATATGTTCATATTGTTTCTCGGTAAAATCCTGGTTGGTCTGGCGTTTCCGGTTGATGGTACGTGCCAGGTTATAACAGCTGTCACCGATACTTTCAATTTCCGTCACTTCACGCAACATGGCACGTATCTGTAGTTTACTTTCAGAACTTAACCGACCTTCAGATACTTGATTCAGGTAGTTGGCTATTTCAAGTTCCATGTTGTCGCTGATATTCTCATACTTCTCGATCCGGCTGAACAGCTTGTTGAAATCGTCATCCTTTTCTGTGTGTAGCAAATCCTGCACCATGCCGAACATCCGGTGTGTACGTTCTGCAAAAAGATGGATTTCTTTGCGTGCCTGAAGGATAGAAAGTTCAGCGGTAGAAAGCATACCACCGGTGATAAACCGCAAACGGGGCTCTTCGTCCTCTTCTTTGGGGTGGATAAGAGCACATACGGTACGTTCAATCAGTTTAACCGCCCATATCAGAATACATACATTACAGATATTGAAGATTGAGTGGAAAGCAGATAACTTGTAGGAGATGGCAACTTCCGGATTGTTACTTTGGAAAAAGGTATCTACTACCCAGTTTACCAGTTCCATGAAAGGATGGAAGACAATCAAGACCCAGATAACACCGAACACGTTAAAAACAAAATGGGCCAATGCTGCCCGCTTAGCCTGTGTATTGGCTGTAAGTGCGGCAAGATTGGCCGTGATAGTGGTTCCGATGTTTTCTCCCAAAACAAGTGCTGCTCCCAGTTCCAGACTGATCCATCCGTTGGCGCACATAATCAATGTAATTGCCATGGTGGCGGCGGAGGCTTGTACAATCATCGTCAATATAGTACCGATGAGTAAGAACAGGATGATGGAGAAGAATCCCATGTCCGTGTAGTTCTGTACGAAGGCAAGCATTTCCGGGTTGGCGTTCAGGTCGGGCGCGTTTGCTTTCAGATAAGAAAGCCCCATGAAAAGGAAAGAAAAACCGAAAATGAATTCACCGATGGACTTGCGGTTGCTTTTGCCGGAGAAGATGAGCGGGAGGGCGATGGCTAAGAGCGGAAGAGCGAAGGCAGCCATATCAACCTTAAATCCGAAAATTGAAATAATCCAGGCAGTCACGGTAGTACCGATATTAGCACCCATAATGACGCTGATGGATTCGGCAAGTGTGAGCAATCCGGCGTTTACGAAACTTACGACCATCACTGTCGTTGCTGAAGAAGACTGGATAAGAGCTGTTATCAACACTCCTGTTAAAACTCCCGTTACCCGATTGGTAGTCATTGCCGTTAGAATACTTCGCAATCTGTCACCCGCGACCTTTTGTAAGCCCTCGCTCATAATCTTCATTCCGTAAAGGAAGAGTCCTAATGAGCCTATGAGCTTTAAAAAATCATAAAAAGAATATTCCATCTATAATATTTTTAATGGTTATTTGTTCTCTATCTGATTATAAGTATATTAGTCCCAAATTATTCACCTTTTAACGAACTCGATGAAACAGATGTTACAAATATGTTGCAAAAATAACAATATTTCCAAAGAATTCCCTATCGGAAGCTCACTTTTGGATATTTATTACGGTTTTAATCTTAATTTTCCTTATCAAGTAGTAAGTGCCAAGGTCAATAATCGCTCCGAAGGACTTAACTTCAGAGTTTATAATAATAAGGATGTAGAGTTTTTGGATGTGAGAGATCAGTCCGGTATGCGTACGTATGTCCGTTCGCTTTGTTTTGTCTTGTTTAAGGCTGTCACGGAACTGTTTCCCGACGGAAAATTGTT
>OGXO01000620.1_pt1 | contig 20217 bp, 18 predicted proteins | sample 1576321 | NCBI WGS metagenome assembly OGXO01 (sample SAMEA3541568, study PRJEB24748) | human gut metagenome | biome: human gut; feature: human-associated habitat; material: faeces | place: China | collected 2012 | reverse complement strand
CCTCCTTGAAACCTTCGACCAGAGCCTCGATCGCCTGGGGCTGGTCGCCGGTTGGTTTATATTCTGATACCAATTCAAAATGATCCATAGAAATCCCCCTAACAATTCATTAATACTTGTTTCAAATAAGGTTATTGGTTATAAACATTTTCATAACGCTTTAATTCCCCAACACTTTGCAAGTATTGGTCTTTTTCACGTTATATACTCACAGGATAACTCATACTATACACTCAACTTTATCAAATATCATATTTAAAAATTTTATTTATATATTTTGTAAGCAAAAGATAATTTATCGCTTGTAGCGCCACGCGATTTTACCGCAATGTCGGTAATTTGGGTCGCTGCAAATTTCCCCTTGTTATTCATCCAAATCAACACTTCTCCAATCTTTACTTCTCTTGTTCTGCTAGTAAAATCAAATTTTGTAAAATCTTTATTTTGAGGTAATTCAAAGATTTCATCATTAAATCCAATCAAACTACCCCCATCTTTATATCCATATATGGATTTTGCTCCACATTCACTCCATCTTGTACAGAATTCGTAATCACCACTACCAATAACAAACTGTCCACTATTATTCTTAAAATTGAAAGACACATTACCAATCATATCCGGATTATGATAAGCTGATTTCTCAATAGCTGTTCTTATTGTAATTTCATTTTTAATTTTCTGTGAAAAAGGATTTTCCCCCAAAGGTGGCTTTTGCACAATATCTTCATTATATATTCTAGCAGTAAGCTCTCCCAGTTTTTCAAGATACATATCATCATAAGAAAAATCAATATAGTACTTTGTTCCTAAAAATCTTGGCAATTTTTTATCTTTATTACAACGAATAAGAGGAATTATATAATTTGAATCAGTATCTTGAAGCAAATCAGCAGTTAAAATCATCTTCTCATACCCAGAACCACCCTTTCCCTCATTTGCCTTTTGAACATACACATCAGAACATATGCATATTACAAGAGAGGCCTCATTCAGCCCCTGTTCCATAAAAAGTCCTAAATCACTTCCATATCTTAATTCCCATTGATCAAGTTTAACATCAACTCCCATGTACTTGCGTAAATCTAGCGCCAATTTTTTTACCCATGCTTTATGCTCGTCATTATCGTGTGAATATGATATAAATACTTTTGGATGGTCACTCATTTCCATATTGTCTCCCTTATAGCTTATCGTTTATTTGGTTGCTTTCCCTTCATCTATTTTTATCTTCTCTTCCAACAATAACCGATCAAAATCACTCTGATATAATCTATCTTGTTTCACACGATACTTCTCAAACTCACTTAACGCATGTTCTTCTGCTATTTTTGCCGATATACTTCCTGCATGTGTTAAGATTTCTTTCTTCGATAATCTTAAAATGCCTTCAAATTGTTCTGCCCAATCTTCCATCGTCATAGGAATATGTTCTTCTGCACGCATTTCCGCCAAATCTAAATAAGCATTAACAATTCGAGCCATAGCCGAAAGTTCCTGTTCTGTCAAATAGTTTTTTGCAACTATAACATCAAATCTTTGTATTTTACCATTAGGGGCATCCTTCCATGTCTGTAAACCCATGTGTTCTTTTTCGCTATCCGCTCTATGATAGATTACCTCTGCCGCTGTTTCCCCATGAATCGCCCAGTGTAATTGGTTTTGAACCTTTGCAAAAAACAGTCTTGTTGTTTGTGCCTTTGGATCATAATCTATACTAGTTGCATAAATATCTGTGATTTTCTGATAAAATCTTCTTTCAGATAATCGGATCTCGCGGATTCTTTGCAGCTGTTCTTCAAAATAGTCCTTTGTCAGTACAGTTCCAAAGTTTTTTAGTCGTTCGTCATCCATAGTATAGCCTTTTATCGTAAACTCTTCTATAATCCCATTCGCCCATTTTCGAAACTGCACCGCTCTCGGAGAGTCAACCTTATTTCCCACAGCAATAATCGCTTTTAAATTATAATGATTTGTGTTATAGCTTTTCCCATCTGAAGCAGTTATTCGAAATTTTCGAATAACTGAATTCTCATCTAATTCTCCATCAGCAAATATCTTCTTAAGATGATAATTAATCGTGTGAGTTTCCACATTGTAAAGAAGCCCCATCATTTTCTGGGTCAGCCAAACATTTTCATCAAAATATATAGCATTAACATCACTTTCCCCTGTAGCAGTAATAAATGTCAAATACTCTGCTGCCGAAGAGCGCACTATAGATATTTCTTTTTTCTTTTTCATATTCTTCACCTTTAAATTCAATAGCTTTTTTTCCATTACGAATTTTTCCTGCAAAAAGTCACAAAATCATTTTGTCCGCCTGGTATCATCCAGTCCGTTTCGTCCTATTCTGTCCACAAAATCTGGACTAAACAGCACGAAAAAGCACTAAATATACCTCATTTTCCAGCCCCAGCACACTAGGACACGAAATATTCTACGGCATTGTTCGGGAAAAATTCCTTGAACTCACCGTAGAGCTGTGCCGCCAGAGTTTTGTTATGAGCAATAATAAGCGTCGGTTTATTTAACTGTTGGATGACGTTTGCCATTGTAAAGGTTTTTCCGGAACCGGTGACACCTAAAAGGGTCTCGCACTGGTTCCCTTCCTTAAAACCTTTGACTAAAGCCTCAATCGCCTGGGGCTGGTTGCCGGTTGGTTTGTATTCTGATACTAATTCAAAATGATCCATGATGATTTATCCTCTATTTCTAAAATGATTAATCCACTTTATTCACTATCCAATAGCCGTTTCTATTAAAACCTTTGCGTTCCAAAATACCTTCATTCTTTAAATCCTTAATATCCGTTTGAATCTGCTTTCTGGTTAATTCCAATTTATCTATGAGGTCTGTTTGAGTCATGATTAGATATTCAGACAAAAGTTCTAGCATTATCTGTTTTCTTTCAGCTCCCTTTTTCAGCTCTTTTTCGGCTCCTTTTTTGGCACATTCTGAAATCCGGTATTTCTTCCCTCGGTCAAATGCAATTCTTTTAGGGGATCGCCAATTCTTCGATTTCTGCACCGACGGTTGGACGTGCGATAAGATTTCAAGCCTTCTATTGCGATTAATCATTTTCCTCTTTCTTTTTCTTCTAAAAAATTTTTATATTCAAATGGCTTTCTCATGGAAAAACGAAAAGTTTTTTCTTCATTATGCATTATTCCTCCCCCAAAATTACTACTTGCTATCAATTAGGGAAACCTCGTTTCCCTAATTCCAGTTTTAATATTTCTCTTCTATTTTTCTCAATTCACCTATACTCTCAATAAAGGCCTGTTCTACTGGTGATAATGTGTCTTCTTGTTTTTTCTTATATTTTTCATACTCACTATGCGCCTTTTCTAATGCTTGCTTATGTGTAACAGTTAACAGCTCCTTTAGTCTTAAGTATATCTCTTTTTGTCATTTTCAAATAATCATCTATAATTTCCCCTGCCATGAAGTTGACCCCATATGCTCTTTCTCGGCATCCGCTCTTTGATATATCACTTCTGCAGCTGTATGCTTATGTGCAGTCCAATGCATTTTGTTCTGCACCTGTTTAAAGAAAAGAATCGAACTTTCTGCTCTTGGATCATAATCAATACTAGTTGCATAAATCTCCAATACTTTTCTCCAAAAAATCTTTTCTGATGAGCGAATATCACGAATACGTTCTAATAATTCATCAAAATAATTTCCGCCCCCCTAACCGTTTTAATCGGTCATCATCTAAAGCAAAACCTTTTTGCATATATTCTTTCAAAATATTCGTTGCCCAAGTTCTAAACTGGGTACCACGTAAAGATTTTACTCTATACCCCACAGATATAATCACGTCCAGATCATAGTAATCCACCTGATAGGTCTTTCCATCATCGGCAGTATGGGCAAATTTTGCCCATACTGATTCCTTTTTTCCTGCTTCGCTCCCGGGAACAAATGTTCTTCCTCCATTCTATCTTATCTCCTATCCCCTGTCAATGCTGCTTATAAGTGATCTTTACAGCTTTCTGACAGAAAACTCAAGCCAATAGGAAGAGGCTTCTCCATACACCGGAGTCCGCACCTCTCCGCCCTCTGCCCAGCTGTAACCAGTTTCCTCCACCTGACACTCCACAACACATCCTGCCGCTGAGACTGTGAAATCCTGAAACTGGTCAGCGTTCGTCCGCACTTTGCGATAGATTTCCTGCGGCGGGTTCCGGAAAATGGAATATTCTTCTTGTGCACAGATAAAAGAAAGTGCGGCCAGCGCCATAAAATCTCCGTAGGAGGTCACTGTAACATTTTCGTTTTCATAGGCAAGTGAAAACTGGATTTCCCTGACTTTTCCCTGTTCTTCCTTGAACTCAAGAGCCGGAAGCGCAGAATATCCCCCGCCAAAGTTCTGGGAAATCCCGGGGAGTTCCTGCCATTCTCCCTTCTCATCTAAAACCATTGGATGTGCCACTGATTGATAAAGCGGAGTATCCGGCAGATTGACCGGCCTGTGGATTCCGTAATACTCCTGCATCTGATTGTAGTTCTCGCAGAATTCTCTCCGGGTAAGCTCTCCTCTGTTTTGCGGGATAGCTCCTGCCTGCCAGATAAAAAATCCGGCAGCTGCAAAAAAGATTGATACCGCCACATATAAGATTCCACGGACAGGAAGGCGGCAGCTGCTCTTCGTTATCCGGGTCTCCTCTTCCCATCCCAGAAGCTTTCCGGCCTTGCAGGCCTGATAAGACCGATACAGGCAGATCCATTCATACACAGGAATCTGAAAACCGTACCCCTGCTTCAGTACCTGCCAGGTACGGCCAAGCGCTTCCCTCCAGGTAAGACGCCGTCCCTCAGTCGCCACCACCCGAAATCCAAACAGGCACTTTCCAGGCGTCGTCCCAGTTAAGCATAGCAGAAAAGGTTCCACCAAAAGCAGAAGCAGGATCTGCATCACAATCCCTAAGATCATCATTCCCACAGACAGCTCCCTTATATTCACATGCATCCCCAGCGACAGGAAACAACTCCAGATCAGGCCGTAAATACTCAGATCCAGCTCTCTTGCAAAAAACCTCTGCCACGGATACGCTGCATCAGATCCGCATTTTTCAAAGCCAATATCCTCCAGGCTCACATGCAACGCTCTCAAAAGCCGGATCTTTTGCAGAATCCTAAGATCCTCTTCCGAATAATTACGGTAGCCATTCGCATCACGGTCCGGTCTTAATAATCCTTCCGCCTCGTAAAACCGGATATTCGCACGGGGCATCCCGGATAGCTCTTCGATTTCCTTGATCGTCATTTTCCTCCCCCTCCTGTTCTGCAGCGCCTTCCCGTATAACACATACAAGTCTGCCTATACACCTTCTGGATACAAAATAAGCTGTCAAGCCACTTTACAGTCAAGCGAAACTTCTCTCGCCCCGCACATATCTCTCGATTTTCGCAAGATAATCTTCCAGGAGCTCCAGTACCCCTGTCTGCTCCAGCACCTCTCTCTCTGCCTTATAGACCTCAATCCATATATCCTTCTCCTCTTCCCGGCAGATATCCCGACATTGCTGCAGTTTTTGCAGCGCTTCGTCAGAAATCAGCGTTTCCAGCTCTCCGAAATCAGCAATCTCAAATATTTCTGCCAGCGTCATTGGGCGCATCATGAAAAAGCTGGCTCCACAGAGATCCTTCCGGGAATTTACTCTCAGTTCCCATCTCAATGCTTCCAAAAGCCCATATGCCCGCCCTTCCTCTTTGGCTTCCATCTCACGCAGAAAATCACACAGTTTGGGAAGCACATAGTGCTGCTGAAAATCTTCATGGTCAATCTCATTCATAATAAGACAGATCAGCCGGATCCAGTCCTCATTGACCGGTCTGGCAAAGACAGGCAGGTATTTTTCTTTTTCCCCATCCGCCGTCCTAATCAGAGGCGTCCAGCCACTCTCCAGGAAACATTCCCAGTCAAATTCTCCCTCATACTTTACCTGGCGGCAAAGCCAGTATAAGATCACACTGTCCTGCCTGGGCCACACCCAGGTCCCCTGTCTCCTAAACAAGTATCGGAACAAAATCTCTTCGGCCCTCTCATTCTCCCCAGTCAGTTTTCGATAGGACACCATGTCTTTCATCTTTTTAAACGACAGAACCGGGTTACTCATCCACATAACCTCCGCAGCATAATCCACGCAGACCGCTGCTGCAGCCCCAATAAGGCCAGGCAGCGTTTCCCACATCTCCAGCCATACTGTGGCCATAAATTCATCCAGGGACTCAAAGATTCTTTGGAAACAGTCCTTCTCTTTCTCCTCTATCCTTTTTAAGATTTCAAAGCCGCCCGGATCCTGCAGAAACTCCCGGACATACCAGGGTGTTCCTTCTTCAATCGCCGCATGGAGCAGACCCTCGTCCTCCTCTGTAAACCTGTACCGCTTCAACTCTATCTCCACGTCAGACCAGATCTCTTGATCAAAAAGCCCTAACAGGCGTTCGCGCCCTTCAGCCTTTGCCCTGAAATATTCGCTCTCCTCCGGCGATAACCGACGCAGCTCCTCATAATCCCCTTTTATCTTTATCAATGGCTCTTCATAATACCGGCCGGTAATCTCTTCAATCTGCTCTTTAAACTTCCGGGTATAATAAAGCCCGTAATCCTTCAAAATATAGGGAATACTGTCCACCAGCACATCCTGGGCAACCCAGAACTCCCTGTATCTATATTCTGCCAAGGTATCCAGAAGAATCTGCTTCAAATACCTTTTCATGTACTGACGGCGCCCCTTCTCAATACTGTGGAAAACTTCCGGATATGCCTTCTCAAGCTCCCAAAACCACAGTATTCCGGAAACAGGATACAATGTTCCCAATATTTCTGCAGCATAATCTCCCCGTTAAAATGCATCCCACATTTTTCACATTCTATGAGAAGCCCTACAAAATCCTCCATCTCATTAGGACCGTCGATGATGACCTCCCCATCCTCTTCCCCCCGTCTGCCCATTTCCAGGCGATCAAAAAAGGTTTCCACGTACTCCTTAATAAACTTCCACACCCGGCTTCCCGGCCTCTTTGACGATGTCCGCATCAGATGAAAAGCACGCCTGCTCCAGTAACCGCCTCCATCCCAGGGACTTTCCCAAAAACCAGGTCCTTCATAGCCCTGCTGCCTCATCGGCAGTGTATAAAACTCCTCTACACACCGCTTTTCCATCTGTTCATCCACGCGGCAATCCATCCCCTTAAAGTGTTCCAAAAGCATCAAAAGCTGATCATAATAGATACTGCACGCCGCCAGACGCGGAACATAGTATTCACGATTCATTGATAAATAGTCCAGCAGGAAATCCAGCACGGATGGATTTTCAAAATCCAGGCTGATCTCATCTGATTCTTCGTCGAAATAAGTAAATACGACTGTCTCTTCCAGCTCGGAAACACAGGCTTCAAAGGCCTTCGGTGCCTCTTCTCCCGCATATCTTCGCACATAACTCCCATAGGTTTCACGGATATCCGACAGAAGGGCCGGCGTATGGGAAATAGCTGCGATCAGTGCGGTGACTCTGGCTTCCTCTGATAATTCCCGGAACACGCCTTCCCACATCCGTTCCGGGTATTCTATCCACGCCTTCAGCTCTTTCGCATATTCCATCGGCTGATAATCCGCCGGATGACATTCTTTAAAAAACTGTTCGATCACCCTGGGACTGTATCCTGCATGATTTACCAGCCAGTCGCAGCACCAGAAAATGCTCTGTACATAGTCCCACTCCAGATCTGCCGCCTGCAGATGAGCAAACAGGATCCTTGCCTTCTCGGCATTCGTATAACCTTTCACTACACATTCCAGCTTCCGTCCCCGGATCAGGTCAGAAAGCTCCGGATTTTGATCCATCGCCTGCTGGACGATATACTCGCGGGATGTAATGATCAATCGTTTATTTTCTACTCCTTCGATCTGATAGATCAGATCCGAAAGACGCATACTTTCCCTGCGGCTTCTTTCCCGGTGAAGCACCGCTCCCCAATAATCATCCAGCACGAACACTTGCTTTGTATCCTCTTCCCAGACTTCTTCCAGCTCGTCCAGCCCAAAAACCCAGCAGAAGCCATCCCGTTGCCACTTCGTCCATTCTCCGTCCGCTGCTTTCTCCTCCGGATCCGGCTTCAGGAACCCTAGTGCCAGGATCCGTGCAATAGTCGTTTTCCCCATGCCAGGCTGACCAGACATCACGACCACATGATCCTGCTCCAGCCGTTTCGCCGCCTCTTCATAAACATTCGTCTGCACAAACGACCGGCAGGCCTCCACCGCTTTTCTCCACTCTCTGGCATTTCGCATCCTCCTGCCCTTTTGTAAAGCATCTGCCAGAAGTTCTTCCAGGACGGCACCGTCCGGCATCCAAAGCCCGGTAAAATTCTTCTCGATCCACCGGTAATCCGGATCCGACAAAAGGCTGTTCAGCATATTTCCATCGATCAGATCCTCACTTTTTCGGATCCATCCTCCAAAAAGCTCTCGGATTTTCTCTGCTTCTCCGGCGCTTAGAGGCAGAGACACTACCAGAATGTAACGCTTCGGCTGAAGCTTCTCTACTTTTTTCACTTCGCCCTTCAGTTTTTTGAACAGATTCTGGAAGTCTTGATAGCATTTCGCCTGCAGGACAATGTTATCTTTTTCGTCATACCAGAATCCATCTTTCCCCTGGTCCTTTCCCTTCCGGTATGTCTGGAGTCGGATCCCCTCACGCTGTCCCACCACCTCACAGGCCAGCTTCTCAAACTGCTGCTCTTCCAGCTTATTGCCAAAATCATAAATTCTCATCTTTCGTCACCATCCGAAATGTCCGTCCGCTTGTCTCTTCTCAAGTATAGCAAATCCTTCTCCAAAAGAAAATACAGGACAGCATCCCGCCTGTCCTGTATCATTTCACTTCAAATTATATTACTATGTCGGGCACTTCTTTATACAGCCGGCTCTCCCGCTTTCTTCCGGATCAGTTCCTTTCCGGATGTGTATACGATAGTTACGCCCAGGATCATCAGAAGCACAGCCACGATCAGCTGCAGGCCTTCCACCATAAACACACCTGTTCCGGCTGAGAAAGCCTGAACCAGCGCGATAAACCTCTGGATCAGCGCCGAGAATGTTACCACCAGCATGATCACGAACGGAGGTACCAGTGTCTTAAGCTCCCTTCCGGTCACTTTTAAGAATACACAAAGTGTGATCAGCACCAATGCGCTCAGCAGCTGGTTGGCGCTTCCAAACAGCGGCCAGATATTCGAATAACCAACCTGTGTCAGAATATATCCAAACACCAGTGTGATCAACGTGGCAAAATATTTATTGCAGAGAACCTTTCTCCATCCTTCCGCATGTTCCATATCATCTATACTGAACAATTCCTGGAAAGACATCCGCCCAATCCTGGCAACCGAATCCAGCGTGGTAAACGCCAGCGCAGACACACACATAGTCATAAAGCTCTGTGCTACATATACCGGAATCCCGAACATCTCCAGAAATCCTGCCACACCGGAAGAAAAGATCTGGAACGGAGTCCCCACTGCTGCCGTTCCGTCAGCTCCGGCCGCGGCCCCGGCAACGCACAGTGCGATAACCGCAAGCAGGCTTTCCAGCACCATTGCCCCATATCCTACTTTAAGCATATCTTTTTCATTCGATACTGTCTTAGAGGAGGTTCCTGATGAAACAAGGCTGTGGAATCCTGAAACCGCTCCGCAGGCCACCGTAACAAACAGGATCGGGAATAATGTCCCCAGCCCCTCATTCTGAAACCCTGTAAATGCCGGAAGGTTCATCGTCGGATGTGCAAAGACCAGTCCAAGAACTGCTCCGGCGATCATCCCTATGAACATGAATGTGGACATATAGTCTCTTGGCTGCATCACAAACCACATCGGAAGGACTGCCGCCAGAAAGATGTAGATAAATGCAATATATACCCACATCTCTTTCCCGAGAATTACCGGAAAATTCATACCGAAAACAAACGCCAGTACGGTGCAGAGCAGGCCAAACACAACTTCCTTCCATCCGGTCAGTTTAATTTTGTGCTGTACGACCCCAAATACCACTGCAAACAGAATGAAAAACAGCGAAATACTACCTGCAGCGCCGTTGATCTTTGCATTCTCAGCAAGTGTCTGTACACCGTCTGTCACAACATATGCATTAAACGTATCTGCCACCATATCCGCAAATGCGGCAATTACGATCAGGCAGAACAGCCAGCAGAATCCCAGGAACAGCTTCCTTCCTGTTTTTCCAATATACTTCTCTATCAGAAGCCCCATGGATTTCCCGTCATTTTTAACACTGGCATACAGCGCCCCAAAGTCAGTAACAGCTCCAAAAAAGATGCCCCCAAGGATGATCCACAAAAGAACCGGTAGCCAGCCAAAGGCGGCCGCCTGGATCGCACCGGTAACCGGTCCGGCACCTGCAATAGATGAGAACTGATGTGCAAATACGGTCCACCCGTCCGTCGGCACATAGTCCTGCCCGTCATTATGTATAACAGCCGGTGTCTTTGCTTTCGGGTCTATCCCCCATTTTTTCGCAAGCCATCTGCCATACAGTACATATGCCGCAAAGAGGCAGACTGCCGCGATCAGTACAATTACTAATGTGTTCATAATCTCCACTCTCCTTTAATCTCGTAAAACATATGATTAAGAACACCCCTCGTCTGACCATACCCGTCAGAAAAAAATAGAAAGCTCTCCTGGCAGAATACTCTGCCAGAAGATGCTTTCTATTATAGCTCATATTTTTCAATTGTCAATAAAAACAGAGTGCAATCTGTTTTATTCTTTTTCCCTGAGGCTAAGGACTCCCTCTGCCAGTATTTTCACATCATCCAGGATGTAATCAAACGCACCCGCTTTATAAAGGTTGATAATGATCATGCCAATAGGAACGGCAAAGATCATACCCAGCACACTTCCCACTTTATAACCGATAAACAAAAGCGCCAGGGTGGGAAGCGGGCGAAGCCCCATGCTGTCCCCCACCAGCTTAGGCTGTATCAGCTGGCGCACCAGCTGGGTCACTCCATAGAGGATCAGAAGCCCGATCAGCATCCGATAGTCCCCGGCTATCAACTGATAAGCCGCCCATGGGATCAGTGCGGTGCCTGTCCCGAAAAACGGCAGGAAATCCAGGAATGCGATGATCAATGCCAGCAGGAAAGAAAAACGTACATTCAGGATTGCAAAGCCGATCACTAACAGTACATAAACAACGAACATGATCTTAAACTGCGCTTTAAAGTAGCCCCCTACTGCATATTTCAGATTTGACATCACCATGCTCATCCGGTGTACCAGCGGGTCCGGCGCTACTTTTTTTGCCCATACGATCAGATCTTCCCTCTCTGCGATGAAGAAATATGCTGAAATGATCGTTACGATGGTGCTGACAAGCCAGGTCGGGATCCTTTTTGCCACATTTCCAGCCGCTGTCACGGTCGGTTCACTTAGATTCCCCATCATATTACCAATGGACTGATCCAGATTTCCCATCATCTCTCTCCAGCCATTCTGGATCCCTGCAGGCAGCATCTGAAAAAGGCCGTTCAGATTCTGTCCGATATCATCCATCACCTGCTCCAGATCCGCATACATAGCAGGCATATTCCGAGTCAGGGAAGAGATTTCCCTCCAAATCCTGCTTACGATAAAATATATCACAAAGACCAGAGCAGCCAGCACCAGAATGATGATCAGTGCCGATCCTAATTTTTTTACCAGCTTCAGCCGTTTTTCCAGCCAGTTGACCAGCGGACTCGCAATATAGGCTATAAACCATCCAACTACAAACGGCATGAAAAAGGCCAGCAGACGGACGCCTACATACACAAACAGAATTGTTCCGACCAGGCTGACGGCCAGACTGACCGCCACCTTCCACAGAGGCCGGTTGTCACCTAACTGTTCTCTGAAATTCGTCTCCATTGATATAACTCCACCTCTTTATATTTTTCTTACAGATATTCCGTTTCTACCAGCTCCCAGATCTCATCTCTCCCCTGTTTTGTCATTGATGAGAATGGGATGATCTTTGTCCCCGGCACCAGTGAAAGGCCTGTCCGCAGCATTTTCAGATGCTTATCTACCTGACTTCTCTTGATCTTGTCAAGCTTTGTGGCAATGATGATCGGATGATAGCCCTGAGATACTACCCACTCATACATCATTTTATCATTGGCGGACGGTTCATGTCGGATATCCACCAGCAGGAACACCGCCTTCAGCTGGGAGGATCCATGGAGATAGCGCTCGATCAGCTGTCCCCATTTTTCCTTTTCCTGTTCCGATACCTTTGCGTATCCGTAGCCTGGCAGATCCACCAGATACAGCTCTTCATTGATATTATAAAAATTGATCGTCTGCGTCTTCCCCGGCGTGGCCGAAATCCTGGCATAGGATTTCCGGTTCATCAGAGCGTTGATCAGAGAAGACTTCCCCACGTTGGACTTCCCTGCGAACGCGATCTCCGGCCGGGTATTTTCCGGCAGGACACTGGTGATCCCGCAGACTGTTTCCAGATTCACTGATTTGATGATCATAGGTTCCTCCTTTTCGGTTTCGACAACGCCTGTTTCAGCACTTCTTCCATATGGGACACAAAGATGATCTGGAGGCCTCTGGTAATCTCAGAAGAAATCTCTTCCACATCCACCTCATTTTCCTTTGGCACCAGAACTGTCTTGATCCCGGCATTTTTTGCAGCCAGCAGTTTTTCCTTCAGGCCTCCGATGGGAAGCACCCTTCCGCGCAGGGTAATTTCTCCTGTCATAGCCACGTCAGAGCGCACTTTCTTTCCTGTTATAGCTGAAAACATCGCTGTTGCCATCGTGATTCCCGCAGAAGGACCGTCTTTAGGAACCGCTCCCTCCGGGATATGAATATGTACATCATGCTCTTTAAAAAAGTCTTCCTCGATCCGGTGCTTTTTACTCACAGAACGGATATAACTGATACCGGTTCTTGCGGATTCTTTCATGACATCTCCCATCTGTCCGGTCAGAAGGATTTCTCCCTCTCCCGGCATGATATTAACCTCGATCTCCAGTGTATCTCCGCCCACACTGGTCCATGCCAGTCCCCGGACAATTCCCACTTCATCAGATTCTCCGGCCATCTGATAGGTATACAGCTCTTTTCCCAGATAAGCGGCCAGGTTTCTCTCTGTGACATGCACTTTTTTCTTTTTGCCTTCCAGAATCTCTTTTGCGGTTTTCCGGCAGATGTCACCGATCTTACGCTCCAGCTGACGCACGCCTGCTTCCTTCGTATAATTTCTTGCCATCTTCCAGAGCGCTTTTTTGCTGATGGTCAGCTCTTCTTCCGTAAGGCCGTGCCGTTCCAGCTGTTTCGGGATCAGATGCTCCATCGCAATGTGCATCTTTTCATTTTCCGTATAGCTTGACACCTCAATGACTTCCATTCGGTCCAGAAGAGGACGCGGGATCGTCTGCAGTGTATTAGCCGTCGTCACAAACAAAACTTCCGAAAGATCTACCGGAACCTCAAGATAATGGTCCCGGAACCGGTTATTCTGTTCACTGTCCAGCACCTCCAGAAGCGCCGAAAATGTATCTCCTTTATAGTCATTGCTGACCTTGTCGATTTCATCCAGAAGCATCAGCGGATTTTTGACTCCCGCCTGTTTTAGTCCTGATGCAATGCGCCCCGGCATGGCTCCTACATAGGTTCTGCGATGCCCGCGGATTTCAGCCTCATCTCTCACACCGCCAAGAGAAATCCTGACATATGGCTTCTTAAGCGCCCGGGCCAGAGATTTGGCGATCGACGTCTTTCCGGTTCCCGGAGGTCCGACCAGACAAAGGATCGGTGTATCCCCCTTTTTGGTGAGTGCGCGGACTGCCAGGAATTCCAGCACCCGCTCCTTCACCTTCGTAAGCCCGTAATGGTCTTCGTCCAGAATCCGGCTGGCATAAGCTATATCCTTATGCTCTTCGCACACCTGATCCCAGGGCATCTCCAGAAGCGACTCAATATATGTCCGGATCACCCCTGTCTCTGCCGGGCTGTTCATGGTATTCCGGAATCTCTTGATCTCCTTATTCAGCTTTTCCTTTACCTCCTCCGGCGCCTTGAGAGCGTCCGCAGCCTGCTGAAACTCATCTGCGTCTGAGAGCATGCTATCATCTCCCAGCTCCTCACGAATCCACTTCATTTCCTCACGCAGAATGTATTCTCTCTGGTTCTGGTCCACCCGCTCTTTGACCTTTGCCTGGATCTCTTCTTTGACGTTCAGGACCTGGATTTCCTTTACCAGCTTGTATACCAGAAGCTCATAACGTCTTGCCAGATCATTCTCTTCCAGAAGCTCCTGCGTATCTTCCCATGGAAAAGGGGTATTCGCCGCCACCAGATCTACCAGCTGCTTTAATTCCGAGATTCCTTCCAGCTGTGCGCCGATTTCTTTGGAAATCTTCGGCTCCTTTGCAAGATACTCCCGAAATACATCACGAAGCCCTCTCAGCATAGCTTCTTCACTCAGCTTTTCCTTTTCTGCCGGCAGTTCTTCACTCAGGCTGTCCGTATCCGGCAGCACCGTCACATTGGCACGCAGATAAGGCTCTTCAAATTCAATAGTATTGATCACCGCTCTTGCTTCTCCTGAAATAAGCACACGGCTGATCTTCTTTGGAAGCTTTACGATCTGCCGTATCGAGGCGATACAGCCTACCTGGTACACATCTTCTGCCCCGGGATCTGCAACCTCGATGTCCTTCTGGGCAGCCAGAAAAATCTTCTGGTCTCCTTGTACCGCTTCTTCAATGGCAAGCAGAGATTTCTCCCTGCTTACGTCAAAATGGCGCACCATCTCCGGAAGGACTGCCAGTCCCCGGAGCGCCACCATGGGCAGACTTCTTGTCTCTTTGCTCATGAATCTTTCTCCTTTGATATAAAAAGGCAGGCGCAAATTTCCTTGCACCCGCCCTCGTTTTTTATGCACTCTCACTTCTGACAGAGTTATGCTCCAAAAGGGGAACTCCCCCTCCTTTTACGACATCTTCTGTGATCCGGCACGCTTTCAGCGTTTCATCAGACGGAGCTTTATACATGATATCCATCATGACATTTTCCATGATCGCCCTTAAGCCTCTTGCACCGGTTTTCCTCTTGAGAGAAGTCTCCGCAATGGCTTCCAGTGCCTCATCATCAAAGGTAAGCTCCACGCCGTCCAGTTCCAGCATCTTCTGGTACTGCTTGGTGATCGCATTTCTTGGCTCTGTTAAAATACGGATCAGGGCTTCCTTATCCAGCATTTCCAGAGACACGACCACCGGCACGCGTCCCACCAGCTCCGGTATCAGTCCATACTTGACCAGATCCTGCGGCAGGACCTGCTCCAGCAGCTTATCGATATCATCTTCATGTTTCTCTGCGATCTCCACATTGAATCCAATAGATTTCTGGTCGATCCGCTTCTCTATGATCTTATCGATTCCTTCAAAAGCTCCTCCGCAGATAAACAGGATGTTCGTAGTATCGATCTGGATCAGCTCCTGGTGCGGATGCTTGCGTCCTCCCTGCGGAGGCACATTTGCCACCGTACCCTCAATAATCTTAAGCAGTGCCTGCTGAACACCCTCTCCGGATACATCTCTGGTAATAGACGGATTTTCAGACTTCCTTGTAATCTTGTCAATCTCGTCGATATAGATGATCCCGTACTCCGCACGTTCGATGTCGCCGTCAGCAGCCTGGATGATCTTCAGAAGGATGTTTTCCACATCCTCTCCTACATATCCGGCCTCCGTCAATGCTGTCGCATCTGCGATCGCAAACGGAACATTCAGGATCTTTGCAAGCGACTGCGCCAGCAGTGTCTTCCCGCAGCCGGTAGGTCCCAGCATCAGGATATTACTCTTGCCAAGTTCCACACCCAGATCCTTCCCGGCCATGATACGCTTATAGTGGTTGTAGACCGACACGGACAGCACCTTCTTGGCCTCGTCCTGACCGATCACATACTCATCCAGGAATTCCTTGATCTCTTCCGGCTTCAGAAGATTAATGTCTGAAAACGGATTCCAGGATCTCCCATTGTCATATTCAAATTCTTCTTCCAGAATCTCGGTACATACATCAATACATTCGTCACAGATGTATGCCCCGTTCGGTCCGGCAATTAATTTCCGGACCTGGCTCTGGGTCTTATTACAGAACGAACACCTGATCTGATCGTCGTTCTTTCCTATCATACTCTCACCTCATAATAAACTGCCTGCTAACGGCGTGAGATCACTTCGTCGATCAGACCGTATGCCTTCGCCTCTTCCGCAGTCATAAAATTATCTCTCTCGGTATCGATCCTGATCACGTCCAGCGGCTGTCCGGTATTCTCGGAAAGGATCTTATTCAGATTCTGTCTGGTCCGCAGGATATGTTCTGCCGCAATCTGGATCTCAGTTGCCTGTCCCTGGGCCCCGCCTGACGGCTGATGGATCATGATCTCCGCATTCGGCAGTGCAAGACGCTTTCCTTTGGTACCGCCTGCAAGAAGGAACGCACCCATGCTGGCCGCCATTCCCATACAGATCGTCTCCACGTCGCACTTGATATACTGCATGGTGTCGTAGATCGCCATACCTGCCGTTACAGATCCTCCCGGACTGTTGATGTATAAATGGATATCCTTCTCCGGATCTTCGGCTTCCAGGAAGAGAAGCTGCGCCATAACGATGTTCGCCGACACATCTGTCACTTCTTCTCCCAGAAAAATGATCCTGTCTTTTAATAATCTTGAATAGATATCGTAGGAGCGCTCTCCCCTGCTTGTCTGTTCAATGACATAAGGTACTAAACTCATATACACGCCTCCTGTTGTTTAATTCCATATGTTATTTCTCTGTGGCATTTTCTACGAGGAAGGTAATCGCCTCCTGAACAGCCATATCTTCCTTCATCTGCTTCTTCTCGTTTTCACCCATAAATTCTTTGATCTTATCCAATTCCATCTTATAGGTGTCCGCCATCTTCTGAAGCTCTTCGTCCAGCTTCTCATCACTGATCTCAATGTTCTCTGCTTTTACGATCGCCTCCAGCACCAGACGGGTCTCAATTCTCTTTAAAGCCTGCGGACGTAATTCTTCCATCATCTTCTCTGCTGTCATTCCAGTAAACTGGAAGTACTGCTCCATGGTAAGTCCCTGTGACTGGATTCTCTGTGCAAACTCGTCTGCCATCTGAGAAGCCTGGGTATCGATCATAGCATCCGGGATCTCATAGGAAGCATTTTTAACCGCCTGCTCCACTGCCTGATCTTCCTGTTTTCTTCTTCCTTCAGAAGCTTTCTCTTCTTTAATCTTTGCCTTTACGTCTGCCTTATATTCATCCAGGGTATCAAACTCGGAAACCTCTGCCGCAAACTCGTCGTCGATCTCCGGCAGTTCCTTCGCCTTGATCTCATGTACAGTACACTTAAATACTGCATCCTTGCCTTTCAGATCCTCTGCATGGTAATCCTCCGGGAAAGTAACCTTTACTTCCAGATCTTTCTCAGCCTCGGCACCGATCAGCTGATCCTCGAATCCCGGGATAAAGGAACCGGAACCAATGGTCAGCGGATAATTTTCACCCTTGCCACCTTCAAAGCTTTCTCCATCTACAAATCCTTCAAAGTCCAGGATAATTTCATCTCCATCCTGCACACCGCGGTCAGTTACCGTAACGGTTCTTGCATTCTTCTCTGCCTCTTCCTGGATCTTTGCGTCTACTTCTTTCTGTGTCACACGCGTGGATACCTTATCTACTTCCAGTCCTTTATACTCGCCAAGTGTAACTTCCGGCTTGGTAGCTACTTCTGCCGTAAAGATAAACGGTTTGCCTTTTTCGATCTGCACAACCTGGATATCCGGTCTGGATACGATCTCCAGTTCGCACTCATCATAAGCATCCGCATATGCCTTCGGAATCAGCGCATTTGCCGCGTCATCATAGAAGATCTCTGCACCGTACATCTTTTCGATCATCTGACGCGGAACCTTTCCTTTACGGAAGCCCGGAAGGCTGATCTTGTTCTTCTGCTTCATATATGCACCCTGCAGTGCTTTTTCTAAATCATCAGCAGAAACCTCGATGGTCAGTTTCGCCATGTTTTTTTCTAATTTTTCTACCTGTAAACTCATCTACTTATTTCCTCCTGATTCTATCCCTGTCTGCCGGTAAGCGCAGGAAAGGGCATACTACATTACATTCACCACGAAATTATAACACAAACAATCTCAAATATCCACCCCTGTTTTTCGGGAAAAGGCCGGATTTTCCATCATTTTTCATCTTTTTACTGATAAAGGATAGCCTCTGCAATCTCACGCGCCTTATCCGGACCTGACAAAGCATCGATCAGCTTCAGCGCAAAGTCAATTGCTGTACCCGCACCGCGTCCTGTGATGATATTCCCATCTACAGTAGCCGGCATCCGGGTGATAACTGCTCCCTGGATCTGATTCTCCACCGTGGGGAAGCAGGTGATCCTTTTTCCTTTTAATATTCCCAGGTTTGCCAGGACGGTCGGAGCCGCACAGATCGCAGCCACATATTTTCCTTCCTCATAAAAGTCCTTCACTACTCTGCGCACGCCCGCATGGTCATTCAGATTTGTAGTCCCCGGCATACCTCCCGGAAGGACGATCATATCAGATTCCACAAAATTTACCTCTTCAAACAAATCCTCCGTCTGAACATTGATGCCGTGCGCACCGTGCACAATATATTCATCTGTCGCGGACACAGTTCCCACATAGATCTGGGCTCTTCTTAAGAGATCCACGACAGTCAGAGCTTCAATTTCTTCAAATCCGTCAGCCAGTATTACACTTACCTTTTTCATTCCTAATCATCCTCCTTATATTATATTTCCATATTACCATCGTTTACATCCATTGTAAATTATTGTATGATGATACCGGAGTTAAAAGATCGGCGCTCCCCATCACATTACAAGACAGGAGGCATTTACCTTGGAAATCGAACGCAAATATCTGATCCTTCATCTGCCGGAGCATCTGGATGCTTACCCCTGCCGGATTATTGAACAGGGATATCTGAATACAAATCCGGTGATCCGCATCCGCCGTGATAACGACCGCTATGAGCTTACATATAAATCCGGGGGACTGATGACCCGGGAAGAGTACAATCTTCCGCTTACAAAAGAAGCATATCATCATCTGCTCCCTAAAATCGACGGACGGCTGATCCAGAAAAAACGCTTCATGATTCCTCTGGATGAACACCTTACCGCGGAACTGGATATCTTCGAAGGAGACCTTGCTCCTCTCGTTCTCGCAGAAGTCGAATTCTCCACAGAGGAAGAAGCACTTTCTTTCCTTCCCCCGGACTGGTTCGGCGAAGACGTCACCTTTTCCGGGAAATATCACAACAGCAATCTGAGCCGCATCGAATCGTCACTCTAGACTCTTTCGGCAAAAAAACCGGACGAACCATTGTCGCCGGTTTTCTCAAAAGCACCGCAGGCTCTGCGGATTAATCTCCCATTGCAAATGCGTCATGAACGGCGTTCATGGCTTTTTCAATATCGTTCTTTGCCACCAGGACCGTGATCCGGATTTCAGATGTAGAGATCATGTTAATATTGACTCTGCTGCTGTACAATGCTTCAAACATTTTTGCAGCTACTCCCGGATTGCTCATCATTCCGGCGCCTACGATGGACAGCTTTGCCACATCCTCATTCCAGGTCACCTGCTGGATCGTCAGACGTTCTTTATTCTTTTCAAGAATTTTTATTGCCTCTTCCATATCATCTGAAGCCACGGTAAAGGAAATATCCTTTGTTCCTTCTCTTCCTACGGACTGCAGGATGATATCTACGTTAATATTGTTTTTCGCAAGTGTATCAAAGATCTGGAAAGCGATTCCCGGCCTGTCCTCCACGCCGATCACAGAAATTCTGGCTGTATTCTTATCGGCCGCCACACCTGTCACTAATAATTTTTCCATATTTGAAGCCTCCTTGACTACGGTACCCTCCGAGCGGTTCAGACTGGACCGTACCACTAATTCTACATTGTATTTTTTTGCCATTTCCACGGAACGGTTATGGAGCACCTTTGCTCCGAGGCTGGCAAGCTCAAGCATCTCATCATAAGTGATCACATCAAGCTTTTTCGCATTTTTCACAACCCGCGGATCTGCCGTAAACACACCATCCACATCGGTATA
>OGXO01000614.1_pt1 | contig 20367 bp, 17 predicted proteins | sample 1576321 | NCBI WGS metagenome assembly OGXO01 (sample SAMEA3541568, study PRJEB24748) | human gut metagenome | biome: human gut; feature: human-associated habitat; material: faeces | place: China | collected 2012 | reverse complement strand
TCCAATGGCGACGAGTTCTTCAAGGATGAACGCTACAAGAAAATGATCTATGCAATCAGCGACAATGAGCAAATATTTCACGCTGAATTTGAACTGAATAATGAAGAAGATATCATAGGCGTGCAGCCTTTCGCAGTAAGCGGCACTAATCCTATAGATCAGGATGTGCATCTGACCATAGAAAAAGATCCGGAGCTGTTGACGGAATATAACTATAATACCTACATGGATGAAACAGATAAATATGCCCGTGAGCTGAAGGACGGGGATTATTCACTTTTATCTTCTATCGTTGAAATAAAAGCAGGAGTGAACCCCAGCTATGAAGTGGGAAAATTACAAGTGAAAATAAAGACATCGACCATTGAAAAACTATCCGTTGACTCTGCTTACTTTCTTTCGTTCCGCATTAAAGAGGCAACACCTTACGAAATCAATGAAGAAAAAAGGAATGTATTATTCCGAATTTATAAAAAGAATCAGTATGCATCCCAAAAGACACCCACTTACTATGCCTCTTCCGGCTTTATGGATGATGTCGTAATGCCGTTCGACTCTAAAATTATCATGCCATTGGCATATAATAAGATACGCACTTACATTGCCGGACAAATTTACGATGCGAATGATACCAAAGAAACAATCAACAAAAATTCGATGGTAATCACTGTAGATGCCGATAACCAAGTGCTGATATCTGCTTTCGATTCTGAGAATGGATTAAAAGTTGAAATGTTATCTCCAAGTTCTGATCCCAATGATGGCTCATATGGATATCGGAACTATTATAATCCAGAAGAAAAGCAATTTTACTTATATTATCGTTTTGATAATGGTGAAGGCTGGAAGGTTGTGCGTGAAACTTTAAGAGCCGAATCTATCATAAGTAAATAGTGATTGGCGACTATAGATATTTTTTCATTATGCGAAAAGAAACAGACGAATATTGCTGTGTTTTAATAAAAATACACTATATTGCGGTATTGTTTAACCTTAAAATATGATAGCCATGAACACAAAATTATTCGGTTTGTTTATCGCATTGTTGGTATGCCTGCCTTCGCTTGCCCAACAAAAGCCTGTAGAGAAGGTAGATAGTGATGGAGTTTATCTGATGCCCGATCAAATGCCGGAGTTTCCGGGTGGGATGCAGGCGATGATGAAGTTTTTGACTACAAATATTAAGTATCCTGTAGAAGCACAGAAGAAAGGCGTTTCCGGTCGTGTGATCGTACAGTTTGTCATAATGGAAGACGGAACATTGGATCAGGCTAAAGTTGTAAGAGGAATCGATCCCTTGCTGGACGAAGAAGCCTTGCGCGTAGTGAAATTAATGCCGAAATGGAAACCGGGAATGGATAGAGGCGAGGCAGTGAAAGTACGTTTTACAGCTCCGATAATGTTTAATCTGTCCAGACCGGAGGCACAGAGACCTACTTTCCCCGAACTTGTAGTACCTATCGGGCAGGAAGTAGAAAACAGGTCTTTGCAAGGAGTATGGCAGAGTTGTGTTGTGCAACCGGGCGAACATGGATATAAAATTCTGTTATTGCCTGTTCTAAAGACCCATGGGGTTCAGGACATTGAAACCTTGCAGGCGTTTGTAACGGGCATAGATGTCCGAAGCGATGTATCCCAATGGATGTCCCACGTGCAGGCCTGCGCCGCTGGGGTAGGGGAACATGTTCAGTACATAATATTTTTGTTTTGTTTCGTCTTCCGTCACTTGGTAGGTTTTGTTCTCCACCCACTGTTTCTGCCATTTTTTTTCAATCTCTCTGAAATTGTATTCCATAATGGTTTTAATTATATTGTTGAAAACTTGTTGATATACTTACTAAAACTTGTTGATAGTTTGTTTAATTCGGTTTATATCCTGTTAATTAAACGGTGCAAAGTTAAGGGTTTATTTTCAGATTTGTAGCGAAGTAGTGTAAAAAAACAGCATGAATGCTTGACATTCCGCTTTTTATTACTTATATTTGTGATGTGCTTTTAAAACTAATTTTTTGTTTGTAATACAAATAATGGCTAAATTAATTCAATAGGATTTTACAAAGAAGATTTTTTAGGATATTGCAAGGGATGTAATCTGTGAAGATCACATCCCTTTTTTTGTATGTTTCCTGTCGGAGGCGCTTCCATTTGTCTGTTTTTCTGATAATGGGCACAACCTCTTTTCAAAAGCCCTGTATAAGGCCTTTGGGGAGATTTACTAAAACTCGGACGGAGATTTACTAAATCTTTCCTTTCATTTTAGTAAATCTCCCCAAAGGTTTCAGTAAATCTTCTTTCGGATATTATAAAAGCCTGCCTCATTGTATAGAAAAAGGAAAGCATTATCTTTGTGCGTAATTTATAAGCGGTGTATGCATACAACGAAGAACTATATTTATCATCTCATAGCCATTCTTACCGTAGGGATATGGGGACTGACGTTTATTTCTACAAAAGTATTGATAGAGCATGGACTTTCTCCGCAGGAGATATTTTTGCTTCGTTTTCTGATGGCTTATCTGGGAATTTGGTTTATCTCTCCGCGCAAACTGTTTGCCGATAATTGGAAAGATGAACTTTGGTTGCTGTGGGGCGGCGTTACGGGTGGTTCTTTCTACTTCTTTACGGAGAATACGGCATTGGAAATCACACTGGCCACCAATGTGGCTTTTATTGTTTGTACGGCTCCGCTGCTCACCACTATTTTGTCCTTGCTGATCTATAAAAAAGAAAAAGCCACCGCCGGACTGGTGGGCGGTTCCCTGCTGGCGCTGGTGGGGGTGGCGTTGGTGGTCTATAACGGCCATTTCATATTGAAGATTTCACCGCTTGGCGATTTCCTGACTCTTCTTGCCGCCTTCTCCTGGGCGTTCTACAGTCTGATAATGAAAAAAATGTCCGGGCATTATCGTACGACTTTCATTACCCGCAAGATTTTCTTCTACGGAATACTGACTATTCTTCCCGCTTTTATCCTTCATCCCTGGCAATTTTCTCTTTCCGGACTTTGGCAGCCGGCGGTTTGGATGAACCTTCTTTTTCTGGGTGTACTCGCTTCTCTGGTTTGCTTTGTGGTGTGGAACATCATTTTGAAGCAATTGGGTACGGTGCGGGCTTCCAACTACATTTATTTGAATCCGCTTTTCACGCTGATAGGTTCCGCTGTCCTGCTGGACGAACAGTTCACCGTAATGTCACTCATGGGAGCCATGCTCATATTGGGCGGTGTGTATTGGGCGGGAAAGAGATAAAGGGGAAAGAGGAGACCCATGGGCATAAAAAAAGGAGTACCGCTGTACTCCAACCTTTGTTAACCTTAAATCTAATACTATGAAAAACACATTGCAAAGGTACGGACTTTTTGGAAATCTCCAAATAAAGCAAATAAAAAAGTGTGTTTTATAACATGTTTTAGTAAAATTCCCCACTTTGTTAAGGCTTGCTAAGGATTAAAACCCTTTACATATGTATTTTCTAAAAAAGAATTATCTTTGTGACATTAATTAATGAACACAGAGGCACAGAGTTGCTTATGCAGAGAGTCTGCTTATGAAACCGGGAGTTCATTCCGTTAAAAGACTCTGTGCTGCCGTAGCTCTGTATTCTGCAAAGATATACCTGTATGCACGAAGATATTGTCCTTACCCCGATGATGAAGCAGTTCCTTGATTTGAAGGCAAAACATCCTGATGCCGTCATGCTGTTTCGTTGTGGTGACTTCTATGAGACTTATTCCACCGATGCCATTGTAGCTGCCGAGATATTGGGCATTACTTTGACGAAGCGTGCCAATGGCAAAGGGAAAACAATCGAAATGGCGGGATTTCCTCACCATGCGCTTGATACGTATCTGCCCAAACTGATACGTGCGGGTAAACGCGTAGCCATTTGTGACCAGCTGGAAGATCCGAAGCTCACCAAAAAGCTGGTGAAACGCGGCATCACCGAATTGGTGACTCCGGGTGTGTCCATCAACGACAATGTGCTGAACTACCGGGAGAACAACTTCCTTGCCGCTGTTCACTTCGGTAAGGGTGCCTGCGGAGTGTCATTCCTGGATATTTCCACCGGTGAGTTCCTGACAGCGGAAGGACCTTTCGATTACGTTGATAAGCTGCTGAATAATTTTGCCCCGAAAGAAGTGCTTTTTGAGCGTGGCCGCCGGGGAATGTTTGAAGGCAATTTCGGCAGCAAATTCTTTACGTTCGAGTTGGACGACTGGGTGTTTACGGAGACCACCGCCCGCGAGAAACTGCTGAAACACTTCGAAGTCAAGAACCTGAAAGGATTTGGGGTGGAACATCTCAAGAATGGCATCATTGCTTCGGGGGCTGTCTTGCAGTATCTCATTATGACGCAGCATACCCAGATAGGGCACATCACTTCGTTGGCCCGCATAGAGGAAGACAAGTACGTACGTCTGGATAAGTTTACGGTGCGCAGCCTCGAATTGATGGGCAGCATGAACGACGGCGGCAGCAGCCTGTTGAATGTGATAGACAGGACTATCAGCCCGATGGGAGCCCGCTTGTTGAAGCGCTGGATGGTGTTTCCCCTGAAAGACGTACAGCCCATTAACGAACGGTTGAACGTAGTGGAATACTTCTTCCGCAAACCCGACTTCAAGGAGCTGATCGAAGAACAGTTGCATCTGATAGGAGATTTGGAACGCATCATTTCCAAAGTAGCCGTAGGGCGAGTTTCTCCACGCGAAGTGGTTGCCCTGAAGGTGGCATTGCAGGCTGTTGAACCTATCAAGGAAGCCTGTATGGATGCAGATAATGCTAGTCTGAACCACATCGGCGAACAACTGAATATCTGCCGGTCCATTCGCGACCGCATTGACAAGGAGGTCAACAACGATCCTCCGTTGCTTATTAATAAAGGCGGCGTGATAAAATCGGGCGTGAATGCCGAGTTGGACGAGTTGCGCCAAATAGCCTATTCCGGCAAGGATTATCTCTTGCAGGTGCAGCAACGTGAAAGTGAACTGACGGGTATTCCCAGTCTGAAGATAGGGTATAATAATGTCTTTGGCTATTATATCGAAGTGCGCAATGTGCACAAGGATAAAGTGCCGCAGGAGTGGATTCGCAAGCAGACCTTGGTCAATGCCGAACGTTACATTACGCAGGAATTGAAAGAGTATGAAGAGAAAATACTCGGCGCTGAGGACAAGATTCTGGTGTTGGAAACGCAACTTTATACGGAGCTGGTGCAGTCTTTGAGCGAATTTATTCCTGCCATTCAGATTAATGCAAATCAGATAGCGCGTCTGGACTGTCTGCTTTCGTTTGCCACCGCCGCCCGCGAAAACAATTATATCCGTCCGGTAATTTCCGACGATGAGGTTTTGGAGATACATCAGGGACGCCATCCGGTCATCGAGAAGCAACTTCCCATAGGCGAGAAATACATAGCCAACGATGTGATGCTGGACAGCAGTACGCAACAGATAATCATCATCACCGGTCCTAATATGGCGGGTAAGTCCGCATTGCTCCGCCAAACCGCCTTGATCACGCTTATGGCGCAGATCGGCAGTTTCGTTCCGGCGGAAAGCGCACACATCGGTCTGGTGGACAAGATATTTACCCGCGTGGGTGCCAGCGACAACATTTCCGTAGGCGAATCTACGTTTATGGTGGAGATGAACGAGGCGGCGGACATCTTGAACAATCTCTCCTCCCGCAGTCTGGTGCTCTTTGATGAGTTGGGGCGCGGCACTTCCACTTACGACGGCATTTCCATTGCATGGGCCATTGTGGAATACATCCACGAACATCCTCGTGCCAAGGCCCGTACGCTGTTTGCCACGCACTATCACGAACTGAATGAAATGGAGAAGTCCTTCAAACGCATCAAGAACTATAATGTGTCGGTGAAGGAAATCGATAATAAAGTCATTTTCCTGCGTAAACTGGAACGGGGTGGCAGCGAACACTCTTTCGGTATTCATGTGGCTAAAATGGCGGGTATGCCCAAAAGTATCGTGAAACGTGCCGCTGACATTTTGAAGCAACTTGAGACGGACAACCGCCAACAGGGTGTATCAAGCAAACCTATGGCCGAAGTGGGAGAGACGCGTGGCGGCATGCAGCTCAGCTTCTTCCAGCTTGATGACCCGATACTGTGCCAAATACGTGATGAGATACTGAATCTGGACGTAAATAACCTGACACCGCTTGAAGCGTTGAACAAGCTGAATGACATCAAGCGGATAGTAAAAGGGAAGTAGCCTGTGTAGTATGAATTTAACGGAAAGGCATGAAACCTTCAGTTTCCTTGGATGGACTGCCGGTTTCATGCCTTGAAGTTTTTTTATTGTCGGAGGATATTATTTTCCTGCCGTTTTCTTGCCGTAGAAACACATGAAGTAAATTCCGATAAGTATGAACGGAACACTGAGCCATTGCCCCATATTCAGCGGCATTGTCTTTTCAAAATCCACTTGGTCTTCTTTCAGGAACTCGATGAAGAAGCGGAAGACGAATATCTCCGTCAGGCAGAGACCGAAGAAGAAGCCGCGATGATAGGGTAGGGAGGCTACTGCTTGCACTGCGGTGGACTTTGCCTTGGTGGTGCTGAAGTCTGTTTCAAGTTTGCTTTCCTGCTTTTTCTGTCCGCGTTTGTACAGGTAGACCATGCCCAGGAAGAAGATAAAATAAGCTATTGCTTCGTAGAGCTGTGCCGGATGGCGGGGCAGCATATCTACGCGTTCGAATACAAATGCCCAGGGGACATTGGTCGGCATACCGATTATTTCGGAGTTCATCAGGTTGGCAAGGCGGATGCAGCAGGCGGTGATAGGAGTGGCAACGGCTATCATGTCCAGTACGTCCATATAGTGCATCTTTGTCTTGCGGCAGTACATCCAGAGGGAGATAATCAATCCCAGCGTGCCGCCATGACTGGCAAGCCCTTCGTATCCCGTCCATTTCCAACCGCCGTCCGGCAGGAACTTTACGGGGAGTATCATTTCCCAGAAGTGGTTCAGGTAATAGTCCGGCTGATAGAACAGGCAGTGTCCTAATCTCGCCCCTATCAGGATGCCGAAGAAGCAATAAAAGAACAGCGGTTCGAACGTCTTTTCGTCGATTTTCCGGTCATGGTACTGACGGTGTACTATCGCATAGGCAAGAGCGATGCCGACAACCCATAACAGGCCGTAATAACGGATTGGAATACTTCCGAAAAGGTTGAACAGCTCCGGATCAGGATTCCAGTTGATAGAGAGGAGAGTTGGTATATTCATAAGTAATTAAAATTAGTTTATGTCATTGGGTGTCGTCGTTCGGAGCGTAGCAAAGAATCTGCTCTTTTTGTGTATGTGTGGCAAGGAAAAGATTTTGCACCACGTTCTGAATGACAAAGATAATATAAGATAATTGGACAAAGGTATAAAATTATTTGAATTTCTCTGCTACCATTCTGTATGTAGGAATCTCAATTCCCTGTTCTTCGGCTGCCGTAATCATATCGAACAGTAATCCCTGCACTTCGCTCTGATGTCCTTTTGCCATATCTTTTTGCATGGAAGCGGTACTTTCGGGAGCCAGTTTGTCGATTACTTTGAGATTATATTCCACCATATCTTCCTTGAACTCAATGCCCAGCTTTTGTCCCAATGCAGCGCTTTCTTGCGAAAGTCCGATAAAGGTGTCGCGTATCCTGCCGGGTTTTTGCACTTCACCCATGGGCACGTCATAGTAAGCGCCTGTTACTGCCATGGCCGAAATGAAAGACCATTTTACGAAAGTATCCCGGTTGATGTCGGGAGATATCTCAGCTTTGATGCCGCTTTCCTGCAAGTCATGTTGTACGGCTTCCAATGTTTCACGAGGAACAATCGTGTTTTTGTGTGCTCCGTAGACCAGGCGGAATATCTTTCCCATCTGTGTGATCTCTCCTTTGCCGGAAACAAATCCTACGATGTAGATGCAACCGTCCAATACCGTTACACCGGGAACCAGCCGTTGGATGCGGGGACCGGTTCCGTAGACGTTGAGAATGGGGATGACCACCGTATCTTTATGTGCGGCGCATTTGATTAATTCTGTAATGGAGTCTACGGAATAGCCCTTGACGCATACAAAGATAACATCTGCCTTGAAGTGGGCTGATGAGGAAGCGAGGGCTGTGTATTCTTCTGCGGTATAAGCGGGTATCTTCAGTGTATGTTCACCTTTCAAGTCGGAGTGTAACCGCAAACCATGCTCATGTATAGCGGCAAGATGCTCGCCGCGTGCGATGCAAGTAACGTTCTTTCCTGCCAATGCAAGGAAAGCGGCAATGCTTCCGCCTACTCCGCCTGTGCCTGCAATGAGGTATTTCAGATTACTGTTTGTCATTTGTAGCATATTGATGTGATTATAAAAAATGAGCTGCCAGGAATCTCCGGACAGCTCACAATGGATGTTTTTTATACGTTGAAGCGGAAGTGCATGATGTCTCCGTCCTGCACTACGTATTCCTTGCCTTCCACGCCCAGTTTTCCGGCTTCGCGTACGGCGGCTTCGCTGCCATACTTGATGTAGTCTTCGTATTTGATGACTTCGGCGCGGATGAAACCTTTCTCAAAGTCTGTATGGATGACACCGGCGCATTGCGGAGCTTTCCAGCCTTTACGGTAGGTCCATGCCTTTACTTCCATTTCGCCGGCGGTGATGAAGGTTTCAAGGTTCAGCAGGCTATAAATGGCTTTAATCAGTCGGTTGCAGCCACTTTCTTTCAGGCCGAGGTCTTCGAGGAACATTTGTTTCTCTTCGTAAGTTTCCAGTTCGGCAATGTCGGCTTCGGTCTGGGCGGAGATTATGATGAGTTGGGCATCTTCACCCTGAATGGCCTGACGTACTTGCTCCACATACTGATTGCCGCTTGCGGCACTTGTATCGTCCACGTTGCAGACGTAAAGTACCGGTTTGGTGGTAAGCAGGAACATCTGTTTGGCGCATTGCTCCTCATCATCGTTTTGCGGTATTACGGTGCGGGCGCTCTGTCCCTGTTCCAGTGCATCTTTGTAACGGAGCAGGAGTTCGTATTCCACTTTTGCCAATTTGTCGCCACCTACTTTTGCTATTTTTTCCACGCGCTTGATGCGGTTTTCTACTGTATCGAGGTCTTTGAGCTGGAGTTCGGTATCAATGATTTCCTTGTCGCGTACAGGATCCACGCTTCCGTCCACGTGAACGATATTGCCATTATCGAAACAACGCAACACATGAATAATGGCGTCGCACTCGCGGATGTTGCCTAAGAACTGATTGCCCAATCCTTCACCTTTGCTGGCGCCTTTCACCAGTCCGGCAATATCGACAATGTCGCATACGGCGGGCACGATACGCCCCGGATGAACGATTTCGGCAAGTTTGGTCAGTCGTTCGTCGGGTACGGACACTTGGCCCATTTGAGCGTCGATAGTACAAAAAGGAAAGTTTGCCGCCTGTGCTTTTGCGCTGGACAGACAGTTGAAAAGAGTGGATTTCCCCACGTTGGGCAGTCCCACTATACCTGCTTTTAATGCCATAAGTATATCTTGTTTTTTAATTATTATTCAGCTAATTGGCTGCAAAGATAGTCTTTTATCTTTTCTCTTCTTCGAACATTTGGTGAAAAATGCTTCTTAGACGCACTTCATCCGCTATAATGGCCTGCAACTCTTTCAACTGCCGGGCGTTCTTTGAGTGGGGAAACCAAAGTTTCAGATAGCCGCCGGGAGCATACTTTTCCATCAGATGGTCGTAGAAACGTTGGTAGTGCCATGCTTCGTCGGCTGCAGGGTTTTGCTTTAGCCCGTATTGTACGGTACGGCGCAACGTGGTGTCCGGATCTATGATACGGTCGGCTTCGGCCACGATTTTGCCATAGATACTGCGTGGTTCATGGTCGGTGGAGGCCCGGTGGTCTTCTACGGCCTCACGCATAATTTCTATTTCTTCTTTGCCGAACCATTGCAGGAGGTTGGCATCCTCCGCTATGATTTCTCCTGAAACAAGGTGATGTGTGGCGCGGTCCCGGCAAAGTCCTGTATCATGATAGGCCGCTATGGTATATGCGAGGCGTTCGTCTGCTTCAGGATAAAGTTTGGCAAGGGCGAGGCTTTCTTCAATGACTGCCTGCACATGCGAAAGGTTATGTGCCTTGTCAAATTGCTCGTACCGGGGGATAATCTCTGTCTCAATGTAGAGGATAAGTGCCTGGGGTATCATGTTTCATATTCTTTATTGAAAGACAAAAATACAAAAAGAGCCGGATACATTGCGTATCTCGGCTCTTTAGTTTATAGAAAGGTTTTGGGTTGTAAAGTATCTTTAAGAGAGAATGGATGTATTTTACATGTTAGGGTTATCCATTGTAATAGTCATTTCAGGAATGAGGACGTATGTGCCTTTTTTATTGTTCCACTTATAATAGGTAGTGGTAACCGATTTTCCTTGATAAGCGTAGCGGATGCACATGTCGTTGGCCCATGTATTCTTGACAGCGTTCCATTTCATGGCTTCGCTTTCTGTCATACGGTTTTGGTCATCATACTTATAATTGTACTTCATATAGTTGGCAAGTGTACTGCCGTCCATTTTGTAAACAGTTTCAGCGACCTTCATACCATTTACTTCTTCCGAATTGTAAATGAGGTTACTTTTATTGTCTGCTGATACATTCATTCCACATACAAAAAGAAAAGAGAACAGAATCAAAGTTTTTAAAGTTTTCATGGTTTTATGTTTTTAGAGTTATACTTACTATTTTCTATCAATATGTCATTGATTACGCTGCAAATGTACGCAATAAATTGACATAAATATAATAATTGGGATTTATTTTATCAATATGTCAGAATGTGTGTAGGAAATATACTTTCTTTTTGGAAAGATTAATGAATAAAAAATATCCGGCAGTGAAGATGCCGGATATTCTGATGAGCAAACTGTATTTTAAAGCAATCACTTCTGTTGCTTTCTGATTGTAAGTTAAATAAAGTTATAGACCGGATTAGTGTGCTTCCAACCAGTTTTTCCCCCAGCCAAAATCAGCTTTTAAGGGTACCAGCATGCGATATGCCCGTTCCATTTCTTCGATTACAATTTTTTGTATAATCTCTTTTTCTGCCTCAGGAACACTGAAATTTAGTTCGTCATGGACCTGTAAAATCATCTTTGCTTTCAGATTGTTACTTTGAATGCGTTGATAGATGAGCGACATGGCTACTTTGATGATATCGGCAGCACTTCCCTGAATAGGGGCGTTGATTGCATTGCGCTCTGCATAACCGCGCACTACGGCGTTTCGAGAGTTGATGTCCGGCAGGAAGCGCTTGCGGTGGAAGATGGTTTCCACATATCCGTTTTCGCGTGCCACCTGAATGCTTTTGTCCATATATTCCTTGATTTGCGGATAGGTTTCAAAATATCCGTCTATCAGTTCTTTGGCTTCCTGACGGGAAACATTCATACGTTCTGCCAGCCCGAAGACAGAGATACCGTATATAATACCAAAATTGGCGGTTTTAGCCTTACGGCGCATATCGGTGGTTACTTCGCTGATATCCACCTTATATATTTTGGCAGCGGTGGCCGCATGGATGTCATATCCGCTGAGGAAAGCGTCAATCATATTTCTGTCCTGACTCAGATGTGCCATAATACGCAGTTCAATCTGTGAGTAGTCGGCGGAGAAGAACTCGCACCCGTCATCAGGAATAAAGGCTTTACGGATTTCCTTACCGTCTTCATCGCGAATGGGGATGTTCTGCAAGTTAGGATTGCTGGAACTGAGCCGGCCGGTGGCGGTTACTGCCTGGTTGAAAGAGGTATGGATGCGGCCTGTACGCGGATTTATCAATTGGGGCAATGCATCGATATAGGTGCTCAACAGTTTCTTCAGCCCGCGGTATTCGAGTATCTTGCCAATGATTGCATGTTTGTTGCGCAGACTTTCGAGTACTTCTTCCGAGGTAACATACTGGCCGGTTTTGGTCTTTTTGGCTTTTTCTACGATTTTGAGTTTGTCGAACAGCACTTCACCTACTTGCTTGGGAGAGGCGATGTTGAAAGTTTCACCATTTGCCAGTGCATAGATTTCTTTTTCGATTTCCTGCAGGCGGAGAGTGAAATGTTCGGACGATTGCTTGAGAGCTTCTGTATCGATGCGTACTCCGTTGCTTTCAATGTTGACAAGTACCGGTACGAGTGGCATTTCAATTTCATAAAAGAGATGTTCGACAGATTGCTTTTTCAGTTCCTTTTCGAGTACGTTCTTCAACTTTAGAGTGACGTCCGCATCTTCGCAAGCGTAGCGGTACACGTCTTCCGGTGGAAGGTCACGCATGCTTTTCTGGTTCTTTCCTCTGCTTCCGATGAGTTCATCTATGTGGATTGTCCGATAGCGCAGGTAGATTTCGGCAAGGTAGTCCATGTTGTGACGGAGTTCCGGTTGCAATACGTAATGGGCGAGCATGGTGTCGAAAAGTTTTCCCTTCACCTGCACTCCGTAGTTTTGAAGGACAATCATGTCGTACTTGATGTTTTGTCCCACCTTCATGGAATTTTCATTTTCATAAAGCGGACGGAATTCATTTACAATTTTTAATGCTTCGTCACGATTTGCCGGAACAGGGACGTAATAAGCCCGATTTTCGGCATTACTGAAACTCATTCCTACCAGTTCTGCCTCCATTGGTTCGGTTCCGGTAGTTTCGGTATCTATTGAGAGAATTTTTGTTGTAAGTAACTTTTGAATAATTTCGCTTCTTTTTTCTTCTGTATCAATGAGTTGATAGTCTACATCAAGCATTTCTAAGTGCGTGAGATTTGAATTTTCCGCGTTGCCTGTGCCGTTGTCTGCAAAATTTGCAAACAAATCGCCTTGAACAGGACCGTTGTTTTCAGGAGTTGGACTATCGACCGGACGAGCAAACAAGGTTCCGGCATAAAGGTCGGGTGAAACGGAGTTGGAAGAAGAGGAGAGGGGAGCACCTGATTTTTTCAGAACGCGGTCAATGAGTGTGCGAAACTCCAGTTCCTCGAAAATCTTGCGAAGCTTCTCTTCATCAGGTTCTTCGCGAACGAGTGTTGTCATGTCGAGCTTAATGGGTACATCGACTTTAATGGTTGCAAGGAATTTGGAGAAAGTAATCATTTCCCGGTTGGCTTCCACTTTGGTCTTCAGTGCGCCTTTCAGTTGATCGGTGTGGGCAAGCAGGTTTTCGATACTGCCAAATTCCGCAACTAACTTCTGTGCGGTTTTCTCTCCCACACCCGGACAGCCGGGAATATTATCGGAAGAGTCGCCCATCAATCCCAACATATCGATGACCTGCTCTGTGGAGCGGATATTGAATTTGTTTTTTATCTCTTCAATGCCCATGACTTCGAATCCGCCGCTGTGTTTGGGACGATACATGAATACATTGTCCGATACCAACTGTCCATAGTCTTTATCGGGAGTCATCATATAGGTGATGATACCTTGTCTTCCGGCTTCTGTGGCAAGTGTACCTATCACATCATCGGCTTCGTAACCGGAGACTTCCAGAATAGGAATACGGTAGGCGCGGATGATATCTTTTATAATAGGTACGGAGAGACGGATGGCTTCGGGAGTTTCTTCCCGCTGCGCTTTATATTGTTCATAAGCCTCGTGGCGGAATGTTGGTCCTGAAGGATCGAAAGCTACCCCTATGTGCGTAGGATTTTCTTTTTTCAGCACTTCTTCGAGAGTGTTTACAAATCCCAAAATGGCAGAAGTGTTGAATCCTTTGGAGTTGATTCGCGGATTTTTGATAAATGCATAATAAGAACGGTATATCAATGCATAAGCGTCAAGCAAGAAAAGTTTATCGGTTGAATTCATAGATTTATCCTTTTTTTCATGGTAAAAGTACAAAAAAATACCGTATTAACTGTTTTATTACTATTTTTGTGCTCAAATAGCGATGTATGGACAGTATATCCCTCATAAAATCCCCGATTTCTGCGGAGTTGGAAGACTTCAAAAAGCATTTTGATACTTGCCTTTCCAGTTCTAATCTTTTGCTGAATAGCGTGATTGCGCATATCCGACAGAAGAATGGGAAGATGATGCGCCCGATTCTGGTTCTGCTTGCTGCAAAGTTGTACAATGAGGTTCGTCCGGCAACACTGCATGCTGCGGTTGCTCTGGAGCTTCTGCACACAGCGAGCTTGGTGCACGATGATGTGGTGGATGAGAGTACCGAACGCCGGGGGCAGCTTTCTGTGAATGCTATCTTTAATAATAAGGTAGCGGTTCTTACGGGTGATTATTTGTTGGCAACGGCTTTGGTGGAAGTGGGGATGACGCGTAATTACGCTATAATTGATCTCGTTTCAAATTTAGGGCAGGATTTGGCAGAAGGGGAGTTGTTGCAACTTTCCAATGTCAGTAACCCTGAATATTCCGAAGAGGTCTATTTTGATGTCATCCGCAAGAAGACAGCCGTATTGTTTGCCGCGTGCATGAAAGCAGGTGCGCTTTCGGTGGGTGTTGACGATGAAAAGGCGGAATATGCGCGTTTGTTTGGTGAGTATATCGGTCTTTGTTTTCAGATTAAAGACGATATATTCGATTATTATGAGAACAAAGAAATCGGTAAACCTACCGGAAATGATATGCTGGAAGGAAAGCTGACATTGCCTGCGCTTTATGTACTCAATTCAACGCAGGACAAGCCGGCGCAGGAGATTGCTGTAAAGGTTAAGAACGGAACGGCGACTGCTGATGAAATAGCCCGATTGATCGAATTTACCAAAGAGCATGGCGGCATTGAGTATGCCACGAAAGTTATGGTGGACTTTAAAGAAAAGGCGCTTTCATTGTTGGCTGCCATGGAAGATACGGATGTTAAGAGAGCGCTTATTTCCTATCTTGATTATGTGATAGAGCGTGAGAAATAATAAAATTATTTATATATGCAGACAGCCTGACAAGAGATCTTGTCAGGCTGTCTGCATTCTACACTAATACTTCTTATTAAAAGAACTTCATTTCTTCGCCTTTGATTTCCGAGAGTAATAGATTTGCCAAACGGCTGGTTCCCAAACGGAATAATTCATTGTTCAGCCATTCCTCTCCAAGCACTTCTTTCACAATGGTATAGTAAATCAGTGCGTCATTTACACAGTTGATGCCGCCTGCCGGTTTGAAACCAATCTTATTGCCTGTCAACGCATGGTATTCCTTAATGGCCTGGCACATTACGTATGCTGCTTCCGGAGTAGCGGCAGGCTGTTGTTTTCCGGTAGAGGTCTTGATGAAATCAGCTCCGGCATACATGGATAGGATAGAGGCTTTCTTGATGTTTGCTGCCGTTTTCAAAGCTCCCGTCTCCAAGATTACTTTCAGGTGGTGCTCTTTGCAGGTAGCTTTCAGTTCTTGTATTTCATCGCACATGGTTTCATAGTCTCCGCTCAGGAACTTGCCTACAGAGATGACGATGTCTATTTCGTCAGCACCTTCCATAATGGCCATGGCGGTTTCGGCAATTTTTACTTCTATAAAAGTTTGGGAAGAAGGGAAACCTGCTGATACACAGGCGATTTTTACATCTTCTACTTCCAATGTATCTTTTACTACTTCTGCAAAATTGGGATATACACAGATAGCTGCCACGTTTTTCAGGTCGGGAAATTCTTCGTCAAACCGGTTTACTTTTTGAGTAAATTTCATGACGCTTTCATCGCTGTCTGTACTGTTGAGCGTGGTGAGGTCAATGCAATTGAACAGGAATTTCTTTACTTCCGGAGTGTTGTTTGCAGGCACTTTCTCCTCGATTATTTTGGCTACTTCTGCAGCCACTTCCGCATCGTTCAAATTGGTGTTGTACTTTGCCAAAGCAGCATCGTACTTGTTCTGGGTGGATTCATTATTCTCCATGATCAGATAATTTAGGGTTATTGATATGCCTTGTTTGGTCACGTTTGGTTTTCTTCTCTATGCTGCGTGCAAACGCTTCGGTGATATCGACTCCGGTTTGGTTTGCGATGCAGAGAAGTACCCAAAGGACATCTGCTATTTCTTCTTCGATATTATCTTTTTCTCCCTCCTTAAAGGATTGGTCGCCATACTTGCGCGCTATAACTCGTGCCAGTTCACCTACTTCTTCGGTCAGTACGGCCATATTGGTGAGCTCGCTGAAGTAACGCACTCCATATTGCTTAATCCAGGAGTCTACTTCTTTCTGTGCTTCTTTCAGTGTCATTATTCCTTGTTTTTTGTATCCATGCAAATGGTCACAGGACCGTCGTTCAATAATTCTACCTTCATGTCGGCTCCGAACTCGCCGGTTCCTATTTCCTTGCCTAACGCTAAACTCAATTCTTTGCAGAATTGTTCATATAGCGGGATAGATATTTCCGGTTTCGCTGCCCGGATATAGGAGGGGCGATTGCCTTTCTTGGTCGATGCGTGCAGCGTGAACTGGCTGATTACCAGTATGTCACCGCCGATGTCGAGTATGGATTTGTTCATTACGCCATTTTCATCGTCAAAGACGCGCAGGTTGACGATCTTTTTGCACAACCAATCAATATCTTCCTTTCCGTCTGTCTCCTCTATGCCAATCAATATCATAAGTCCCTTTTGAATGGCAGACTTGCAAATCCCGTTGATGGTAACAGATGCATGTCCGGTACGTTGTATGACTACTCTCATGCTTTGGTTCTAAAAATTAATTTTGCGAATTGCAAAGTTACGAATAAATTTGTGATTGTTATGTGTAAGATAGGGCTATTTGTTGGCAAAGTGTTCCTTTATGATTTTTGCTTTGGCTTCGCCAACCACCTTGATAATATCCTCTGTGGATGCTTCCTTGATGCGTTTTACGCTTTTGAACTCTTTTAGCAGGGTGTTTTTGGTTTTTTCTCCGATTCCTTTTATCTCGTCTAAGGCCGAAGCTACCTGTCGCTTGCTGCGCTTGTCGCGGTGGAAAGTTATGGCAAATCTGTGTACCTCGTCCTGTATCTGTGTCAGCAGACGGAAAAGGGGGGAATTTTGTTTGAGTCCGATTGTTTGAGGCGGGAATCCATACAGCAGTTCCGATGTACGGTGTTTCCCGTCTTTGGCAAGTCCGGCAATGGGAATGTCGAGGTTTAGTTCGTCTATAATCTCTTTTACGGCGCTCATTTGCCCTTTTCCGCCGTCGGTGATAAGAAGGTCGGGGAGAGGGCTGTTCTCTTCGATAGCGCGCTGGTAACGCCGTTTCACGACCTCTTTCATGGATGCATAGTCATCGGGGCCTTCCACTGTTTTGATATTGTACTTCCGATAGTCCTTTTTGGACGGTTTACCTTTGATGAAAACGACGCATGCCGCAACAGGGTCCGACCCTTGGATGTTGGAATTATCAAAACATTCTATGCGCATAGGCGGTCGGTCGAGATGCAATTCCCCTTGGATTTCTTTCAAGAGACGCACAGTGCGCTGTTCCGGGTTCAGCTTTTCCGTCTGTTTCAGCCGGTCGGCTTTGTATTGTTTCACATTGAGGATGGAAAGTTCAAGCAGTTTTTTCTTATCACCGCGTTGTGGAATGGTGAAGACGACATCTTTGAGTTCCATATCCAGTTCGAAAGGCACGATGATTTCGCGGGAGAGGCTTTTGTAGCGTTCGCGCATTTCGATGATGCCCAGCGAAAGGAGCTCTTCTTTGGTTTCGTTCAGCCGTTTTTTGTACTCAAAGGTGAAAGCTTGGTTGATAGCTCCGTTCGTGATATGCAGGTAATTGATGAATGCGGACTTTTCATCGGTATCTTCTTCAATGGAGAACACGTCGATATTATGCAATATGTTGCTCACGACTTCTGATTTGGAACGATAATTTTCTAACAGCAGGTACTTCTCTTTGATTTTTTGTGCTTCTTCAAACTTCATTTCGGCGGCAAGATCCTGCATTTGCCGATACAGCATCCGCCCTACCTCTTGGGTGTTGCCTTTGAGTATCTCTTTTATCTCGGCGATGTTGTTCAGATATTCTTCCTGACTTTGTTTGCCGACGCAAGGACCTGCACAGTTCTTGATGTGATATTCCAGGCATACGTTGAATTTCCCGGCCCGGATGTTTTCTGGAGAGAGGTTCAGGTTGCAAGTGCGTAGCGGATATAAATGCTTGATAAGGTCGAGCAGCGCATACATGGACGGTATGTGGCTGTACGGACCATAGTACGAAGAGCCGTTGCGTATGACTCTTCGTGTTTTGAATACGCGTGGAAAGTATTCGTTCTGTACGCAGATGGACGGGTAGGTTTTATCGTCTTTCAGCAATACATTGTAGCGGGGCTTATACTTTTTAATGAGGTTGTTTTCCAGTAATAAGGCGTCTTCTTCCGTATTGACTACGATATACCGGATATCTGCAATCTTGCTTACCAGTACGCGTGTTTTTCCCGGTTCGTGCTCCCTGTTGAAGTAGGACGACACCCTGCGTTTCAGGTTTTTGGCTTTTCCTACATATATAATCGTTCCTTCGGTGTTCAGGTATTGGTAAACACCGGGGCTTTCGGGAAGGTTCAGAACGATACCTTTTAGATAATCACTTGTTTTTAGTTCTTCCATACTCTAAAGGTGCTGTCGCCCTACCGTTATTTTTATAGCGTCAGTACAGACTCTACATCCACATCTTTATCGAATACATCCTTTCCATGCAGCTCTTTCAGCTCGATAATGAAGTTTACATATATCTTTTGGGGATTCATCTTCTTTACCAATTTGCAGGCAGCTTCCATTGTTCCGCCTGTGGCCAGCAGGTCATCGTGTAGCAACACTACATCGTCCGGTTCAATGGCATCCTTGTGGATTTGCACCGTATCTTTTCCATATTCTTTATTGTAGCTTTCTTCAATGGTTTCTGCCGGCAGCTTTCCGGGTTTGCGTATGGGTACGAAGCCGGCTCCTAAGCGGGTGGCGAGAATTGGTCCCATAATGAATCCTCTGGATTCTATGCCTACAACTTTGGTTATTCCTTTGTCCTTGTACATTTCGTACAAGGTGTCTGAAAGTTCTTGCAATGCAACCGGATTTTTGAACAGGGTGGTTACATCATAAAATAAGATTCCGGGGATAGGGAAGTCAGGAATTTCCCGAATGCTCTTGGCAAGTGTTTCTTTGCTCATAATCAGTTTTTTTATTGCGTTTATTGAATTTTTTGTTTCACGTGGAACGTTGGCTCTTATCGGCCGCAAAGCACCAACAGTACATTAATGTCGCTTGGTGATACTCCCGGAATCCGGCTTGCTTGGGCTATTGTTTCCGGGTCGATCTTGACTAACTTCTGGCGGGCTTCGGTGGAAAGGGATTGAATGGAATTATAGTCAAACTTTCCCTTAATCTTTATGCTTTCCAGTCGTGCCAGTTTATCTGCTATGATTCGTTCGCGTCCGATGTATCCTTCATATTTGATAAGTATCTCTGCCGCTTCGATAATCTCATCTTTTCTTTCCGTAATTTTATCAAGTTCCCGATGGAAAGCGCCGACATGCTGTGCCATGTTCTCCAGGGTTATTTGCGGACGGTTTATCAAATCTATCAGCTTGCATCCCTGGCGAAGTGGAGTGGTGCCCAGTTGTTCCAGTACCGGATTGATTAGTGCTGGTTTCATCGAATAATTCCGGGTGAAGTTTATGATGTTTGTAACGGCCTCGCGTTTGCTTCTTAGTAACTCGTAGCGGTCATTCTTTGCAAGTCCGAGTTTCCAGGCTCTTTCGGTAAGTCTCATATCGGCATCATCCATACGGAGGAGGATACGATATTCCGCACGTGAAGTAAACATACGGTAAGGCTCGTCAACGCCTTTGGTTACCAAGTCATCGATTAATACGCCGATGTATGCTTCATCTCGTGCAAGGGTGAAGGGTTCTCCGCCATGGCAGTTGATATGTGCATTGATACCGGCGATGATGCCCTGTCCGGCTGCTTCTTCGTAGCCGGTGGTTCCATTTACTTGTCCGGCAAAGAACAGGTTTTTGATTTTCTTCGTTTCCAACGTATGTTTGAGCTGGGTGGGATCGAAGAAGTCATATTCTATTGCATAACCGGGGCGGTAAATTACGAGATCCCGGAATGCAGGAATCTTTTTCAGTGCCTCAATCTGTATGTCCATTGGCAAGGAAGAAGAGAAGCCGTTCAGGTAGAGTTCCTGAGTGGTTTCACCTTCCGCTTCCAGGAAAAGCTGATGCTGCTCTTTGTCGGGGAAGGTCACAATTTTGGTCTCTATACTGGGACAGTAACGGGGACCTATGCTTTGAATTTGTCCGTTGAAAAGGGGAGAGTCCGGCAGACCCTCGCGCAGGATGCGGTGTGCTTCTTCATTGGTGAAGCACCTCGCAATCGCCGAAAGGCGCTTTAATCGTTAATTTAATCTTG
>OGXO01000591.1_pt1 | contig 20690 bp, 20 predicted proteins | sample 1576321 | NCBI WGS metagenome assembly OGXO01 (sample SAMEA3541568, study PRJEB24748) | human gut metagenome | biome: human gut; feature: human-associated habitat; material: faeces | place: China | collected 2012 | reverse complement strand
CCAAAAACGGATATTCAGTAGCTCAGCTTGTAGAGCACAACACTTTTAATGTTGGGGTCCCGGGTTCGAGCCCCGGCTGGATCACAACCTAAGCAAGATTTAGGACGAAAAATTAGACAAAATCCTCACAACATCGACGTTGTGAGGATTTTTCGTTATTGGCCGGCAGACACCGAAAGCAGGTGAGCAGACACAAAAAGACATAGTTGAGTGTCCAAATCGTACCCCCTCCCCCCAAAAAAACAGGGGGGGGGTACGAATGTCCTGAAAAGTCTGTTATTGTCTCGAATAGTCCATTATGTATCAATCTCACTTACAATGATTAATAATTAATTTTACAATGTAAAAATGAGATTATGAAACACGAGAAAAGCACCTTCGGCGTATTGTTCTACCTGAAAAAGGACAGGATAAAATCGGACGGTTCCATACCCGTGTACGCCCGGATCACTGTCGACAAGAAATTTACCCAGTTCAATACAAAACTAAAGTGTAAGGAATCGTCATGGGAGTCTGGCAAAGCCGTAGGCAAATCGACCGAAGTCCTCCGCCTGAACACCACCCTGAATGAAATCCGCACGACTATCCACAACCATTACCATACCATACAGCAACGGGACGGATATGTCACGGCAGAACGGGTAAAGAATGCTTTTTTAGGAAAGGAAGAACAGCAGAAAACGATCGTCTCGTTCTTCGAACAACACAACGAACAATTCCGGCTCAAGGTCGGCAATAATCTGTCCACGCACAAATCCTATACCCGCTACGAATTAACCAAAAACAGGTTAATAACCTTCATGCGGGAGAAGTACAGGGTTGACGATATACCGATCCGGGAAATGAATCCCGTATTTATTGAGAAATTCTATATGTACATACGGGAGAACTATGAATGCACCCATAATACGGCAATGAAATTCGTACAGCGCGTCCGCACGATCGTCAACTATGCAAAAAACACCGGATCGGTAACGGCAGACCCCTTCGCCAATTACCGTCTGAAATTCGAATATGTCGAACGAGCATATCTCGATCAGCAGGAGATAGACCGAATCTGGATGAAAAGTTTCGCCTCAGAGCGCTTGGAGCAGGTACGAGATATATTCGTTTTCAGTTGTTATACCGGACTCTCTTATATAGACATCTGCGAGTTAAAATCTGAAAATATTCGTCCAATGTTCGACGGACATCGTTGGATTGTGATGCCCCGGCATAAGACCAAAGTCATTTCCCATATCCGCTTGCTCGATATACCTGAAGCTATCTTGAGAAAATATGAAGAAAAACAGCTCAAAGGAAAATTACTCCCTATAATTAGTAACCAAAAGATGAACGATTACCTGAAAGAGATCGCCGATGTATGCGGCATCCGGAAAAAGATAACTTTCCATGCCGGCCGGCACTCTTTTGCTACGCTGGCCTTAGGGTATGGCGTTCCAATCGAAACCGTTTCCAAAATGCTGGGACATACCAATATCCGTACTACTCAGGTTTACGCCCGGATTACAGACCGTAAATTGAGCGATGATATGGAAATGATGGCCCGAAAGCTAAATGGCAGATCGATAAAGAATGGTTAGCAAATGATGGAATGTTAAGTTTAAACTGTCCGAAAAGTTTATCTTACAGCTCGGTTTCCGGCTTATAAGGTCAGAAATATCATAACACAGGCAGAACTCATACTTAAAAACTCAGCAAATCCGGGCAGAGAATAAAATATCCCGATAACCGGAAAATTTATCGGAATGTCAGGATTTCCCGGATCTGTCCGATATCAAGCATATGGAAATCGATGCCGGCGATCCGATCGCTGTAAGTATTGTGGTAATGCCCGTAATGCCATAGGGAGGGAGGAGGTTCGTCTGCAAGCAGACGGTTATGAATTTTATCCATTGCCGCGCGTTCATCGTCTATATCCCGACCCAAATCCGGATCTTTACTCATTCACATTTCGATTCCGTTTTTAGTGGTAGGATGACAAAATGAAGACACAGATCGATACGCAATTCCGCCTCCTTAATCGCACCCAGTTCCCGTTCTCTGAATTGCGGCGCTTCGTTATCCCTGTACAGCTTACGGGGCAAATAACCTTCTACCTGATTGACACGCATCTGCATGGTACGGTATCAGCGGTCTATCGACACAGGATGATTCTGTCCCTGAACCGCCCGACCGAATAATCGGGAATGGTTCTCATCCGGGGGAAAGCGATCAGTTCCCGCTCGAAATGCTCCGGGTCGTCATGGTTACCCCACACCAAAAGCAAACCGCAATTGATCTCATCAAGCGTATGTACGATGCGTTGGTACATCTCCTGATAACAATCGGGATCATCGAACCCGGAAATTACACAATTTTACTATTTGAGAAATCGAAAAGTAAAGGAGTACAAAACTACAATTTTACAACTTTACCAATGTGTAAATCATTGCTAAAACTTTCTGGCACATAAAAACCTTCTCAGAGACGAATTGACGAATAAGGCTTAACGATCGAACTACTTGTACAAAGATACAATGTTACACAAAGGTACTTGTACCAAACGCTGTTTGTTTTTTGCAAAAGAAACAAGATTTTGGTCTGGAATCGTAGGCTTTCTCCTATGGAATTCAGTTACCACAAGGTAACAGCAAGTTGTGTTTTTGATAAACAAAAACGTTTCGGTTTAACGCGTTAAACCGAAACTCCTACCGAGGGAATGCTCCGGTGTCGCATTTTTGAATTTTAATAGACCGTAATCCTGCGAAGCAAACTTTGGAGGCCTATATCCGAAAAGGAGTCGTGGAAGTCATCGATTGCGATATCACCAATACGCCTCAGATAAAAGCGTACATGCACTGTCTGTACAATATGCATAACCATGCCCGGTGGATCGCTTTTATAGATCTCGATGAGTTTATCGTTTTGAAGAAGCACCGGGATATTTTGCATTTCTTGGATTACTATCAGAATTATGCCGGAGTGTGTCTGAATTGGGTAATATATACGGCCAACAATCACATCACTATGCCGGAGGGCCCCGTAATGCAGAATTATACCGAAACGCTGCCATCCGACTTTCCCGCAAACAAGCATGTGAAAAGTATCGTTCAACCCCGATACGTGGCGCTGATCGACAGTCCTCATTTTTCCCGGTACATACACGGGCATCGCGCTGTGAACGAAAAATATGTTTTCGTTTCGGGACCTTTCAGCGAATTCTCGAACGAGATCGCCCATATCAAGCATTATCAGACCAAGAGCTTCGAAGAATGACTGGGTAAAGATAAATGGGGAATAGCCGACTCGAATTTCGAACGGAAAATCGATGACTTCCGGCATTTCAATCCCCAAATGTTACATCGAAAAGATGAAGTAAGTTTTCGAAAACGGAGTCGCTAATGCGACTCCGTTTAATGGATTGTAGTCGAATCAAATTTATAAATTCACAACGATTCCCAATCAACAGTTTTGGCAAGAGGCTTTACATGTATAATGGCAAGTCTCTGGACATGTATTTCCGCATGTATTATTGCAACTGCCATCACATGTACCATAACATGAAGCGAGACAAGTTTTATTATCTCCACATGTCACGCCACAAGTCTGATTACAAATGGAGTCAGAGATTCCTCCACAACCAAATGAATCTACATAAGTTCCTGCTCCTCCCTTTAGATGGTTCATTTCATCATGCTCGATCCGAGCTACGACTTCTTTCTTTAACATTAATTTTCTCATAAGGCATAAAAGATTAGATAGTTTGGTTCCTACTCTTTTACAGATTTTCGGAATCCTCTGACCTTTATGGCGACAAAGGGTTTCTATAAAAAATTAATGTTTAAATACCATGTGCAGTTTATCCGTATAAATACGTAAGAATCCGTATTTTTTCTTATTGAACTCCTCGTAGGTAAGGTCGAGTTTTTCCGGGATTTGGAAGTCGAGGTTATCCGTATATTCGATCACACCCACACCCCAGTCCGTCTCGAGTACTTTTACATCGCAATGGGTGTATTTCGTGTATTTTACCATCGATTTCCAGACCGTGCCCACCCACGATCCGCCGGGATGGTCTTCGCTCTGGGACGCCTCGCTGTCGGGCAGGCAATCATGGACAACCACCACGCCGCCTTCGTTCAGATGCGTCAGCGAATTACGGATATCGCGGTCTGCCTGCGATTCGAGGTGCAGGCCGTCGATGAATATGACGTCGTATTTTTTAGCCGGATAAGCGGCAAAGAAATCGTTCGAAGTCATCCGGTAGGTCAGATAAGGGAGAAACCGGTTTAGGTCTGCCTGCGTCCATGCCGCACAGAAGTTGCTCGAAGGATCGTAAGGATCGACCGATTCTTTTTTTTCGCACTGAACCCTCGTGAAATTCAGTTCCGGATCGTCGAGGCCGATCTCGAGATAAGAACGGTATCCCCGTTTCCAGATCAGGTAGTTGATAATGTCGATTCGGGTAATCATAATTTTATTCTGTTAATGGAACACCTCTGTAAAAATCCAATATTTTCCGGCTGAATATAAATTCATATTTCGACAGGTTGTACCGGTTACTTAGGACAGATCATCCCGAGGGGATTTCCGTCGCAGTCCTTTAGTCCGATTTCGCCCCGAACTTTTTCACGTTTTCCGTAACGAGGCTTGCCCGGAGTCACCGTCCACCGTTCCCGTCGTTGCGGTTGGCCGATAAAGACGAGCTTTTCGCTGCGCTGCCTTCCGACAGAATCGACCAGCAGCAGGTGTAGTATACCTTCTCCGAGTGAGTCTGCTGCTGTATCGTCCATGCACGGATCTACGGGAACGATACAGCAGTATGCTCCCTCAAAATAGATCACCAGCGTGCTGCCGGGTTGGAATGTTCCGTCGACCTTGTAATGAATGCGTCCTTGCGCCTGCACCACCGACACCGCACAGACTCCTTCTTTGACGGCAGGCAGCGGTGCCTCGGTTTCGATTTCGTCGGATCGACAGACGTCCCGATAGGTCTCTCCGAACTTCGAACACAACAGGAAAGACCCCATGCCGTCGTGTTCGCAGGAGAACGATGTCAGCATATCCCCGTCGGCGTTCGTAACGACTCTCCGTACATCGGCGGGATATCCTTCTTCTTGAAGAAGAAATCGGGATCGAAATTGAGCATCTAATTCATTTTTTTAAGTTTAGTATAATCCCATTAGGGTGTTAATTGTATGCCCAAATTAATATTGTCCATCACATGTTCTAATGGAGCATAAAAAAGCACATGATTTTTGTCCACATGTTTGTACTCCATTACATGTATTATGTGCCGGGCAAGTAGCATCATCTTTACATGTACCTTCGCAGGTTTCTTATACTTTGTTACGAAATCTGTTGGACATAGTAGGATAAGAAGTTCCCAATCCTCCACCTCTCAGTTGGTTCATTGATTCGTTGCCGATTCAGGCAACAACGTCTTTCTTCAGCACTAATTTTTTCATAATTAGTTAGATTAGAATTTTCCCTACTCTGTGTTACGGATTTTCGGGTTTTTCCGCTCGAGTATTTTTATTCTATTCATTTATTATTTCGATTGCACGTTCCAATACTTCGTCCCGGCCGGCTTTGACACCTTCGATCGTAGGCTCCACGATCTCGTCGATCCGAACGCCGACGCGTTGGGTAGGAGTACCGTCCGGATAACGAATGCCATACCCACTGAAACTTGCCGGGATATAACCTATAAGAGGTAACGAATGAACATCTCCGTTGGTTCCGGCCGTTCGGGAGCCGATAACCGTAATGCCGGGGATGGCTTGCAATACCAGAACTGTTGTTTCACCCTGACTGAACGTGTTTTCATCGACCAAGACAACCACTTTTCCTTTGTAATAATCCTGCTCCGGATCGCTCCATTCTTTTGTTTTTTCCCAATAAAAATAACCCGGTAATGTATAACAGGGACGTGAAACTTCCATGTAAGGCTTTAATTTATTTGATAATTTACTGAATATAAACATGATTGGCTCTGAGGGGTAACTTCTTAGATCGATTATCAATCCTTTCGTATGGCAGAACTTGCTCATCACTCCGTCAAGATCTTTGAGATGGAAATTCCCGCCCGAAATATATCCGATCGAATCCGCAAACAAGTGAGACGAAAGCGTATCGACAATCATTCGATATTTTCTGTCCGTGTATTCCTTGACAGGTATTTGTGTCTGAATCAACGTATCCTGCACATTGTTTTCACGGCAAAAAGTTACTGCCATTGTATCGGCATTCGTATACCAGCAAAATTGTGCTAATCGACTTTGCAAACAGGCTTCGTTTGACAAAGAAAAATTAGCTTTCATGAAACGTTTCAGACTGTCTATCGAAAAGCCATTAATGGATAAAATTTCGTCCGCAGTCCGGAAACAGTTCATCCCGAGAGGCGTATACCTGTCCGGCGAAACGACTATGAGACGGTTTTCGACAAAACGGGTATCGGCCGGAACAGTTTTACTACCGCCCAAAATACCCAAATTGGGATTTACCGAAAATGCATGCATGTCACAAAGTTCAGTATTTATACGGAACATCAGATTCCGAAAGCCAACGCCATGTGTAGCGATAATTTCAGGTAGATACACAGACAACATTTCATCCCACCTCCTGTCTGTCAGCCGTTTGTATGGATAAAAATATTCAACAAAGTTCCAGTATCGGAAAAAAGCCAGCAGACGATAACCACAATCTGGATTCCATGCCATCGGACTATTCTGATATTTGTTTTCATGAATAAAGACATATCTTCCTCCCTGAAACTTTCGTTGCAGGTAATAATTGCTATCCCGTTCAGCAAACCGGAGTTTCCGGAGAGTTCGGCTCATTTTTTTTCCGAGCAATTCGTTGTCATCGAGCCATTCCAGATCGGCGGTCATTTCATAGTTCATTGTGTCAAGCATACGAACGTACCCTTTTCTATCTTGACGAAAACTCCCTAATGACACGATCCAGTCCGACAATATTTGGTTGCGTTCCCATTTTTCAGCAACTGCGATCTGCGGCAATAATTTGAAAAGCTCATAATCTGCGCTTGCGGTCGAATCACTAAACACCGGATGATGGTATTTGACAAAACCCCATACCCGGCACAATACTTCCAGATTATTGAGCACGGAACGGGTCATCGGACATTCTTTAAATTCCGATCCTTGCGAATACTCTTTTATTTGTGCCGACAAATACGACCAAATCCCTATAATAAAAATTAAGCAACCCAATATTTTTTTCATTGCTCTGTTTTTTGTAACCGTTATGGTTGTGAGAACAACCATAACGGTTATTTTAGAAAATCTTTACTGAGCTTTGTAATTCATGTGATTTAACTTCTCAGAAAAAATTTTAATAGCCCCCACATACAACACAACTATCACCATTGCATGTAGCTTGATTACAGGTATCCCAACAAGTGGTGTCTTGTGTACCGCATGCACAGGAACCATCACATGTAACGTACGTGCCTGCTGTTCCTACACCTCCTCACAAATGATTCATTTGATCACCATTGATCCTCGCAACGATGTCTTTTTTTAAAACTAATTTTTTCATAAGACATAAGATTAGATGGTTTTTCCTACTCTTTTATACGGATTTTCGGATTACTCCGCTCGAGTATTCATATCTCTAATACATTTTTTGTTGGTACTGATATACCGATCCTTCGGGAGTAATATTTGCCAAGATTATTTCATTTTAGGATGATCACTGTCTCTGGGTGATTATTATTTAAAGGATGGAACTTTTTCGAGTCCCATCCTTTATTAGAACCCAATCATTCAATTTTTGATATTAATAGATACATTTACATGATTTGCAAGTCAATTGATTTCCACATGTTGGGGTAAATGTAGGAATACAGATATCGGTCGGCCAAATTGTAATTCCATAATTTCCTCCCTTCAATTGCGTCATTTCATCTTTGTTAATTCTTGCAACGACGTCTTTTTTGAGCTTCAACTTTTTCATGATATTGCGATTTAATAGTTTTTCTAATTCTTAATTTACTTATTAAAAACTGATCAAGAGGCTTTAACCACTAAAATCACGGCGTAGTTTTATACAATACTCCTAATAGCAATTATTGCAAGTGGCGTTGTTGCAGGTAGGCGGACATGTAACACAAGTGTCAGGACAAGAGGGTTGGCAGGTAAGATCACATGTTTTGCCTAATCCACAGGTTGCCAAAATCGTTAAGCAAATACAGGTGTCACAGGTTACCATTGTTTCATGATAATCTGCGGCCCCACCTTTTAGATGATTCATCTGATCGACATTGATCCTCGCAACAATGTCTTTTTTCAACACTAATTTTTTCATAAGACAATAAAGATTAGATGGTTTTCCCTACTCTCTTTTACGGATTTTCAGGTTCGTCCGCTCGAGTATGATTTTATTTTCCATTGATAATTTCAACGGCCCGTTCCAGCACCTCGTCCCGCCCGGCCTTGATCCCCTCGATTGTCGGCTCTACAATTTCATCGATACGCACTCCGATCCGTTGGGTTTGCCCGCCATCGGGATAATATACAGCCATACCACTAAATGAGGTATTGACTTCTCCCGGCAATTGAAAAAAAGACACATTGCCATCTGCCCCATTCGTTTGAGAACCAATAACCATCGTTCGGGGATTTGCCTGAAGAACCATCGTCGTATATTCTGCCTGGCTCATGGTCTGATCGTTTACCAGAACAATGATATCTCCTTGATAACAATTCGAATTATGAGTGCCGAACCAAATGCATCTTTTCCCATAATAACCGGGCATGTTGATTAATGGATATGAAAATGAAGCGACGGGTAAACTGTCGTTTAATAACCATTCGTGAATAAACGGATAAACCATAAATGCTGACGGATAACATCTGAGATCAACAATAATTCCTTTGGTGTTTTTCAACGTTTCAATCAGATCGTCTTTAATTTTATAATCGAATTTTCCGGCATAGATAAATCCGATAGAATCGTTCAGCAATTTATACGGTTGCTTGTTAATGTTGGGAACAAACATGTGGTTATCTACGACGATGGTAGTGTCTTTCAATTCGGAATTTCGAAGATATCCGATCTGTACAGTATTTGTTCCCGGCAAAGGTCTGGCACCAAAATATCCGATAAGAGAATTGAAACTGGACTGATTGGAAAGGGAAAGATATCGGGCGATTCTGGCTTTTGTGCTATCGATGGGCATTCCGTTGATCTGTAAGATCTCATCTCCCGGAAGCAACCGTTTTTCTTCGTTTTCCGTAAATCGGTCGGAAGACAGGACGATGACTTTATTTTCGATCACTCCGAGATCGATTCGGGCGCTCCGCCAATCGAACATTCGTCCGGCATTCGTTATGGCATGTGTATCATTTAATTCCGTAGACAAGCGGGCGATTGTCGCGTGATAATCATTTTCATTCGACAAAATAATGGCCGGCAAATATTCCTTAAGAACTTTGCCCCATGATTTATCCATCAGAGGTTTATAAGGGAAAAAATATTCGATAATATTCCAATAACGAAATAAGGCCAGCAACCGGATACCGCAATCCGAAACATCCGGATAGCTTTTTTCATGGTTGAATTTAAGATTTCCAGTGGGGAAAACATAGGATATATAGTGATTGCTGTCACGTTCAGCATAACGTAAATCATTTAATTTTTGACTTAATTTTTTGCCAAGCATTTGTCGATCGCTAATCCAGTTTAAATCGACTCCTTTTTCGTAATCGATCGTGTCGAACATTTGGCGATAGTACGGTTCGTTTTTGCTGAAACTGCCCAGTTCATCAATCCATTTTACAAGAATCTTATTGCGTTCTTTTGCTTTGGCGTTTGCCACCTGAGGTAATATGGCGAACAGCTCCATATCCATATTGATTGTCGAATCGGCCATGCAAGGATGATAGTATTTTACAAATCCCCATACGCGGCATAATACTTCCAGATTCTCGAGTGTCGAGCTATCTACCGGGCAGGTTTTAAATCCGGAATCAACCGTACTTTGCTGAGAAAATACACACGAGCAACAGAACAGAAAAATAAGTAAAAATATCTTTTTCATAATTTATAGAATAAAACGGTTATGGCGTCTTTTCTTCCAGCCAACTCTTGCCATAACCGAATGCTAAAGAGTTGCTAAATAACCAAAGCTATTTAACTAATATTGCCCACCGCATGTTCTAATAGAGCATAAAAAAGCACATGTGGGGTCTCCACATGTATTTGCTCCATTACATGTATTGTGTCCCGGACAGGAAGCATCATCTTTACATGTCCCTTCGCAAGTATCGTTGAACTTTGTGACAAGATCTATTTCACATACACCGTATCCGATAGATGTTCCAAGACCTCCTTTTAACTGATTCATCTGATCATCGTTGATTCTGGCAACGACATCCTTCTTTAATACTAACTTTTTCATGATGGATTAAATTAATAGTTTTCCCTACTCTGTTTTACGGATTTTCGGGTTCCTCCGCTCGAGTATTCATACTCTAATTTTTATTGTATTTTTTGTTGATACTGATATACCGCCCCTTCGGGTGTGACTCCTTCAAGGGTAATTTCATATCGGGGATTCTCGCTGTCACCAAAGTAAAACACGGTATTCTCTGAGTAGCCGATCGTTTTGTAAACCGTAAAATCCCGTTCGATCACTTTTTTGTCGATATCTTCCAGCAAGTCGTCCGAATCGCCTTCCATCAAGGAGTTTTGAATCAGGTATTCGACGCCCCAGCCGATTCCGCAAAGTTCGTCGACAAAGTTGATGGGAATGTTCTCGTGAACCATATCGAACACTTCGTCCAGCAGTTCCTCCGCATATTCGCGAAAGTAGGCCTTGCCGGTATGTTCGGCATATCGTCCGAAGAACACCACGCCCCCCATTTTCCCGTTCAGTAATCCGGCATTAGGAGCGAAATGGTAATTGAGAATCAAATGATGGGTCAGTCTGTCGAGCAACATAGGCATTTGGTTTGTAATTTGTTAAACTACAATGTGAATAGAATTCCTCCTCCCTTAGATCTTATGATCCAAGCTATTAAAGATACTTTTCACGTTCGCGCGGATGATTTGCCCCTCCGCGCAGAATAATGCCCCCTCTGCTATCGAATAACTTTTACATAAGTCGTATCGCCCTCATTTTGTAATAAATCTATTTTGTGTTTGTATCCGGTAATATAAATCCCCCCGGTCGGATAATTTACGTATCCGGCCGACAATAATTAGTCTTTTTTAATGCGCATAAAAGGAAATGCCGACGGAACGTCGTTTCCCGACAGAATAGTGCAAAGCAGATTGATAGCATGCACATGAAATGCAGTGCACCCGGAAATAAGTGATATGAAATACACTTTATTCATTGATAAATAATTAAATACAACAAGGATGCAACTAAAAACTACTATAAATATTCTTCTATCAGTACATGCAAATTAGATAATATTTATAAATAAAACAATATAATAGCCTTTTTTGCACACAATAAGGTCGAAAGTCGTTATAATACTAAAATATTTATATGGGGTAATTACATTTGTCAACTCTTTAACCTTGCGGATATGATGCAAAGAAAAACATACATTTGAAATGATCTCTATATGCGAGTCATGATAATGTCCGTAATATCAATTGAAAAGAGGGTGTTGATCATCAAATAATCGGGATACAGTTGATCCATCACATGGCGTTCTCTATAGATATCCTAGGCAAGGTTTTGATCGTTTGCCATCCATGCCTCAATCCCCGTTTTCCCTATTGGATGGAAAACACGGAGCAACTGCACCAATAAAAATGGCATAACTTGAGCCAACATCGGTTTTGTCGTAAAAGTTCCAGTTCTGCAGTCTATATCGCTTGTAACCTCAAGTAACACAGTTAAGAAGTATGTTCTTGCATATAGATTTAAAATTATCGCCCCTTCGAAATATCGCTGAAATATTCATGGCAAAAGCAAGTTGTTACATAACTAAGACAATCAATAAAGTGAGTCCTTTGAAAATCTCGGAAAACAGCAGAAAAAGCATAAGCCAAACATCATATCGTAATAGTATTTACAACAAAAAAGAATTTGCATAGTTTATATCAAAACTAGTTACTATATTAGCATTCAGATTGATGCACGTTCTTACAAATACGGACAAAACTGCGAAAAAGTTCAGTGTCCGTTGCGTACCCCCCTCAGGGTATAACAACGAACAACGATTTGATGTTGCGCTGCTTGCCGATTTTTCTCCGAGCCCCGGCTGGATCACTGAGAATCAAAGCGATTTGGTGACAAATTGAGATTAAAAGGTTTAAAACATCAGTTTTAAACCTTTTTTATTTCTGCATGTCGTGCTTACAATGTATTTTCGATGTCATTGGGGATAATTATTTCATCACTTATTCGTTACTTTTTTGCATTTTCAGAAATAGGTAACAGACAAGGAACAAGCTCACAAATCACCAACATTCAATATTTTTTACTTGTAATTCCTGTCGATTTTTTCTCTTTTTCATCACTTAATTAGTTAAACTCCGCCCTGAATAAAGCCTATGTCTTCGGGCGAAAGCCTGTAATCCGAATGCAATCCATTTTACCCGACCGAATCATATCGATCAGCCGGTCCAGACTGCGGTTCTCCCGCTTCAGCCACTCCTCGAACGGATGGTCGATCGGAATGTCTACCGGCGGATAACCGTAAGGATCGTCCTCTTTGCATATCTGGGTTACGCCGAACGGAACTTCGAACTCCAATTGCTTTAACTGAGGTAATGTTATTTTAGCCGTATTTCCCGTAGAAATTTCCGTATACCCTCCGCAATGTTGCCCGGCCGTCAGACCGATTCCCAATGTCTGACAGTAACGGGCGAACATCTGACTCGCCGAGTAAGTAAGCGGGCCGGTCAGGACATATACGTTTCCTCTAAAACCGTGTTTCGGATGATTTGGAATGTATTGCAGATCGCAGACCGTATCCGTGCAAAAAACGGTTCCGTCTTTCAGTGTTCCAATGTATTCAACCAAGCGTTCCCGATCGCTTTCTTTTATATGCGGGCTTCTCTCTATGTTCGTTTGCAATTTTTCTCGACCTTCGTCGATTACACGATACTTGGCGTTTATATCGATCGGCTTATCCGTAAAATAATTTAGCGTATAATATACGTTTTCTGTCATTCCGCCGCAGTTCAGGCTTACATCGATAATCAGATCTTTTATATTGTCCCGATCGATACGGCGCATGGCTTTGCGGAGTAGACGTTTGTAGCGCCAGTCTTTGCCGAACAGCAACATGGACGACCAACGTTTGCCCCAGAAAGAATTGATCGAAAGTACGCCGATTCCATCGCCGAGATTTTCATAAACGATTGGTTTTTTCCCAAAGCCGACTTCTGATTTGACTTTACGTTTATCGCCTGATTTTTTAAATTGGCGATACTTATCTTCACGAGATATACCCCTTAATACAACGGTGTCTTGTTGATTATTGTCAGGTCGGATATAAACGACCTCGAACGGTGCACGAATACTTTCCATGAATAGAAAATTGGCAAAGTTCGGCCAAGATGCAGGGTTCGCCTCGTATTTAGCATTCATCATAGCCATCGCATTGGCTTCCTCGCCGGGGCCAATAGCCCGGTTCATCAGTGCCATTTCTTTAGCTGAGCGACCGTTGATGCTGAGAATTTGAGCGAAACGGGGGATAACGCCTTTGTAATCCTTTACGTTGTAAACCGATCCGTCTTCCCATGTCTGGACCCATAAAGGAAACAAGTAATCGTTCTTTTTGAAATATCCCCATCGGTTAAACATGCCGTCGTCGGGGAACTTGAAATGGGCATCGTCTTTAAGCAGGTTCAAATAGCGCCATATATAAACATATTCCCAACGATTGTTGGCATGTACAGCTTTATCCCGAACAATCGCCGCACGCCGGTTCCACTCTTCGTCGCTTATTCCTCTGCGACCGGATGTATAAGTGTTCTCTATGTGGTGGATAATAAAATCGACCTCGTTCAAATACAAACGGTGAATCGAATCCATAAACCGGGCAACCTGTATGCTGTCCATAACGGGCGGCGGTACGTTGTTCTCTTTACAGAATCCACAAGAAGGAAGTATCGTAAACGCCAAAAAAACAACTAAAACCTTATTTCGCATGGATTTGATTTTTCTTGATTTCATAATGTAAATCCAAATACTTGTTGAAAATGTCTTTATCTTTATATGCGGCACACATATAATGCTTTCACCGTATTTCGTGCTTCTGTACCGTCTGTTCACGCAAACGTCCCACTTCGCAGTCGCGGCTTTTTATTCAATAACTGAACGCTTTTATCAAAATTAAAATATTTCTAGTTCAAATACAATACCTGTTTATGCGTTTTGTCATGCCTTTATTCAGAACTTAAGCAGCGGCATATAATCATTGATTATCCCCTGTTTTTACTGCGCGCTTGCCAGGAATTCAGACAGCGGCATCGGAAAGATATATGTTGTCAGATGGTTTTCAAGTTTCAAAAAGCCCTATACTACCTCGTCGAACTGGAAAAACAGCATAATCCATACCATACCGTTTCAAATTCTGAATTTCCACGCTTATCCGGCAACACAGTCGCGACCGAAAGAGATTGTTACGCGGCTCGGAATCCGCTTCTACAAAGAGCCGATATGATCGAAAGATAGGATCGGACAAGACCTGTCCAAAATTTATCAACTCAATTTATTCTTTTATACTCGCCGGGGGAAAGTCCGGTCATTTTCTTGAAGAGAAAGCCGAAATATTGCACCGAAGGGAATCCGAGTTCTCGTACGATCTGGCAAAGCGGTTCCTGGGACAGGCGCAATTTCCGTTTCGCGATCTCGATACGCCTGAGTTGCATGTGGCAATGATGCGTGTGCCCGAGTTCCTGTTCGAGAAGGTCTTCGAAATAAGCTTCCGACAACTGGAGCCGTTCCGCGCAACGTGCGGCGGTAAGAGGGCCCCGTATCGCCCATTTTCCGTCGGCGAGGTAGCGGTCGGCAAAGGCTTCGTACTCCCAGACAAGGGCTTCGTTCGCCGTATTCCGGGTGATGAACTGCCGCTCGTAAAAGCGGGTCGTATAATCCAGCAGCCGGATGATATGCCGGGTCAGAATCGCGCGCGTATAGCGATCCGCACCGTGACGGAGTTCCCGGCGCAGATCGTCGAAACAGGAGGTGAGGATGCGACGTTCTTCGCAGGATACGTGGAGCGCTTCTGCGGGAGCATACGAAAAAAATGTATACTCTTCGGCCCGTTTCTCCTGTACGCAGCCCTCGAACAGATCGGGGTGGAATGCAACCGCCCACAGGCAGGAGGCCGGAAGTCCTGCGTATGCAGCGTCCGGATGGCGGCAGATCAATGTTCCGCAGTTGTAATCGTAGTACTGCCGGCCGTATTTCGTCCCGGATTCGGAAACATCCGCCGCCATGACCAGCGCATAGTATCCGCATCGGACGAGGGACGGGAGCGCCGGGCGGAGATCGGCAGCTTCGCCGATATAGAGACCGGGAAATTGCAAGTCGCTCATCGCCTTTTCCGCATAAAGACTATTTCCGCGAGCGGAACTCGTTGGGGGTGCAACCCGTAACCCGTTTGAACATCCGGCTCAAGTGCTGCGGGTATTGGAAGCCCAGGCCGTAGGCAATCTCGCTCGTCGTCTTATCGGTCGACAGCAAAGATTCTTTGGCCCGTTCGATCAGCTTGTTTTGAATGTATTCCGAAGCGGTCTGTCCGGTCTGCTTGCGGATCATATCGCCGAAATAGTTTGCCGAAAGAAACACCTTGTCGGCAAAGTATTTGACGGTCGGCAGTCCCTCCTGCAACGGGGCCTCGCTGTCGAAATAGTCGTCCAACAACCGTTCGAAACGGACGATGATGTCTTTGTTCACCTCTTCGCGCGTGGTGAACTGCCGTTCGTAAAAACGCATACAGTAGTCGAGCAACAGCCCGATGTTGGCCGTAATCAGCCGGCGGCTGTGCTTGTCGATGCCGTGCTTCAGTTCCGCTTCGATCTTATACAGGCAATCCATCACGGTTTGCCGCTCCTCTTCCGAGAGGTGCAGCGCCTCGCGGGTTTCGTAAGAAAAAAAGGAATAATTCCGGATCTCCTGACCGAGCGCCGTTCCGCGGATCAGGTCGGGGTGGAACAGGATACCGTGGGCATTCGGCCGGGTATTTTGCGACATCTCGGTCTCCACGACCTGTCCGGGCGCGAAACTAACGATCGTCCCGTCCTGATAATCGTAACTCTGGCGGCCGTACATAATGTCGCCGCAACGGGTATCCTTCAGGAAAAGGGCATACACCCAATAATTGATCCTGAAATGCTCGGGCCACCGCGTCGCTTTCGACAAATCGACCACGCTTACCAGCGGATGCCGCGTCTCGAGTCCGAAAAATTTGTTGTACTTGTCTACTTCGTCGAGTTTTATAATCTCTTCCATAGGTCTGAACGGTTTTCTTTGACATCAAAAATAACTTATTTAATTCAAACGGCGCACGGCCTCACTGCAGAATCGGGGATTCGGGTATGAATATCGGTAAATCGTATACAATCCCGCCGTTTTATCGCGGTAATTTTGCAATCGGAAGTTTAATAAAAACTGAAAATTATGGATGGCAGAGTTTTTTTGAAAACGGCATTGGGCCTGCTGACGTTTCTGGCTTTCACGAACGTCGCGGCATCGGGAAAGACAACGTTAAAAAACATAAAATCGACCGACATGGACACATTGGAATTAACGCAGGAGTGGGACAAGACCTTCCCGCAGAGCGACCGGGTGGAACACTCGAAAATCACTTTCCACAACCGTTACGGCATCACGCTCGCCGCAGACGTGTATAAACCGAAGAATGCGCGGGGACGCCTGGCCGCCATCGCAGTCAGCGGCCCTTACGGGGCGGTGAAAGAGCAGGTTTCGGGCCGTTATGCGCAGACCCTCGCCGAGCGCGGCTTTCTGACCGTCGCATTCGACCCCTCGTTTTACGGAGAGAGCGGCGGCGCGCCCCGCTACCTCACTTCGCCCGAAATCAGCACGGAAGATTTCAGCGCGGCGGTCGATTACCTGACCGCCCGCGAAGATGTCGATCCCGGGCGCATCGGCATTCTCGGCATCTGCGGTTGGGGCGGGTTCGCGCTCAATGCCGCAGCCAACGACCCGCGCATCAAGGCTACGGTCACTTCCACCATGTACGACATGAGCCGCGTGAATGCCAACGGATATTTCGACGCCATGAGCGCCGACGATCGCTACAAGTTGCGCGAACAACTGAACGCCCAACGCAGCAAGGACTACGGCAACGGCAGTTATGAACGTAACGGCGGCGTAGTCGACCCGGTTCCCGAAGACGCTCCGCTCTTTGTCCGTCAATACCACGACTATTACAAGACCGAACGGGGCTACCACCGCCGGTCGCCGAATTCAAACGAGGGAATCATCAAAACCAGTTCCCTGGCATTCGTCAATATGCCGATCCTCTCCTACATCGGCGAAATACGCAGCTCCGTACTGATGATACACGGGGCCGAGGCCCATTCGCGTTATTTCAGCGAAGACGCCTACAAACGGCTGACGGGAGACAACAAGGAACTGCTGATTATCCCCGGAGCCAACCACGTCGATCTTTACGACAACCTCGATGTCATACCTTTCGACAAAATAGACGTTTTTTTAAGGAAGCCTTGAAAGGAAAATAGGATTCCGATTGCCGAAATCCCGCTTACCGAACAGCGACGGCTAAGGCCCATTCCGACCATCTCGACAATTTGCTCGGAGCGGGAATGATTCGTCCGTCGGCCTGGAAAACGGAAACGTTCGACCGGGAATACGCGCAAATCGATCTGATAGGTCACCTCGCCGAAAGTCAGATCGACGAATAAAACAGGTTTATAAAAACTGATTATGGTCAAAACAATCATAGGCTTTCTGTCTCTGTTCGTCCTGCCGTCATGCGGCAAATGTCTGAATCTGGATAAGCAACCCGGCATGTGCGCCAAACTGCCGATGGCGGCCGACGGCATCGTGCGGCTGTCGAAAGTAGAGGTCTATCCGGAATATCTCGACGAGTATATGAAGTATGCGACCGAAGTGGGCGAAATCTCCCTGCGTACCGAGCCGGGGGTGCTGACCATGTATGCGGTCAGCGAAAAGGAGAATCCCCGCAGGATAACCATTCTCGAAACCTATGCGAGCCGCGAGGCTTACGAATCGCACGTTGCATCGGAGCATTTTCAGAAGTACAAACAGGGAACGCTGCATATGGTCAAGACGCTCGTGCTCTCCGACCAGACGCCGCTCAACCCAGCAAACCGCATCAATAACTTCATCCAATAAACGAAACGATTATGAATAAATTCCTTTTATTTTCAGTATTCAGCATATTAACAATCAACGTTATGGCCCAGGAAAAAATCGTACAAACGGCCGGGCGCGACCAGCTCGGAGCGTTCGCCCCCAAATTCGCGGAACTCAACGACGACGTCCTCTTCGGCGAAGTGTGGAGCCGCACCGATAAACTCGGTCTGCGCGACCGCAGTGTAGTGACCATCGCTTCCCTGATCAGTCAAGGCATTACGGACAATTCGCTCGTTTTCCATCTTCAGTCGGCCAGAAAGAACGGAATCACCCGCACGGAGATCGCCGAAATTATCACCCACATCGGTTTCTATGCCGGTTGGCCGAAAGCGTGGGCGGCATTCAACCTGGCAAAGGGCGTGTGGGCCGAGGATACAGCCGGAGAGGACGCCAAGGCCGCTTTCCAGCGCGAAATGATTTTCCCGATCGGCGAACCGAATACGGCATACGCCCAGTATTTCACCGGCAACAGCTACCTCGCCCCGATTTCGCGCGAGCAGGTATCGATCTCCAATGTCACGTTCGAACCCCGCTGCCGGAACAACTGGCATATCCACCGTGCGACGAGCGGCGGCGGCCAGATGCTGATCGGCGTGGCCGGGCGCGGCTGGTACCGGCAAGAGGGAAAGCCGGCCGTGGAGATCCTCCCCGGCACGGTGATCCATATCCCGGCGAATGTCAAGCACTGGCACGGGGCGGCGGCCGATAGCTGGTTCGCCCATCTTGCATTCGAGGTTCCCGGCGAGAACGCTTCCAACGAGTGGCTCGAACCCGTTACGGACGAAGAATACGGTCAACTCGACCAGCGATAAAAGGTTCGCCGGCGAAGGTCGAACGGCTCTACGGCATCGAATGTCCGAAATGAATACGGGCATACCGAAAACAGACTCCCGTAATCGATCGTATTACGGGAGTTCTTTTGTTGCGACGGGACGTTTTTGCAATCGGAAACACAATCCGTAATTCGGGTATATAAACCGGGGAATTATCTACAAAAAGTACGACCGGGACAATCTACTTTTGTATCAAATAAATAATATAAATAAAGAGAGATGAAAAAATTACTATTGCTTCCGTTCCTGCTGCTCGCCGTTCTGTCGATGGCAGCCTGCGGGGGTTCCGACAACGAACCGTTTACGCCCGGACAGCCCGAAACTCCCGAACAGCCCGGCGGAGGAGACGATACGGACGATTCCGATACGCTCGCTCCCGAAGGCAGCGGCCGATACCTGGTACTTTACAGTTCGCGCACGAGTAATACCGAACGTATGGCGCGACAGATCCGGACGGCACTCGACTGCGACATGATAGAGGTGGAACCTCGAATGCCTTATGAAAACGACTATAACGCCATGCTGGAGCGAGCGCAAGAGGAACTGGCCGCTATCGAGCAAGGCCGTTATCCGGCCGTCGGCACTTCGGTAGACAGCTTCGACGGTTACGATATCGTGTTCGTCGGCTATCCGATCTGGTACGGCAGCATGGCGACGCCAATGCAGGCTTTCCTGCACGAACACGCCTCGAAACTCGCCGGCAAGCGGATCGCCCTGTTCGCCACGAGCGGCGGCAGCGGCATATCCGCTTCGATCGGCGAAGCGCGGTCGCTCTGTCCCGAAGCGACCTTCGTCGATCGAACGTTGCTGCTGACCTCCTCGACACTTTCCCAGATGGAGGGCCGCGTTGCGGAATGGCTCGACGAAATCGGCGCCGGCCGTGAAGAACCGGTCACACCCGGCATCTCATCGCCGAACGTAAACATCTCGGTCGGCGACCGCACGATTACCGCCACGATGGAAGACAATGCCGCCGCACGGGATTTCCTTTCGCGCCTGCCGTTGGAAGTGACGCTGAAGGACTACAACCAGACGACCGAAAAGATTTTCTATCCTTCCCCGGCACTGACGACCGCCGGCACCGCGCGCGGCTGCGTCCCCATACCCGGCGACATCACGATCTACGCGCCGTGGGGTAACGTGGCGATTTTTTGCAAGAACGGATCGCGGAGCAACGACCTGATTAAAATCGGACATATCGACGGCGACGGCATCGAGGCGTTGCGTGTCGCCGGCGATGTGCGGGTAAAATTCGAACGGCAATAAGATAACGAACAAAACATGACTATCGAAACTTTCAAAGAATACGCGAAGACGCGCCAGGCGCTCGACACGGAGGAGATTCGCCGTTTTATGGACGAAATGAGCAACGAGGCGAGGCGCGTCACCTTCCGGCTGAACGCATCCTTCCATACGGCGGACGAAGTGCGCGGGTTGCTTTCCGACCTGTTCGGCTCCGTTTTTGCACATTGCACGAAGCCAGAAGCTTCCGTCGCCCTTTGCTTTCACCC
>OGXO01000582.1_pt1 | contig 20908 bp, 15 predicted proteins | sample 1576321 | NCBI WGS metagenome assembly OGXO01 (sample SAMEA3541568, study PRJEB24748) | human gut metagenome | biome: human gut; feature: human-associated habitat; material: faeces | place: China | collected 2012 | reverse complement strand
CGCCTGCCCGGATGGATAGCGCGCCATAATACATCAGCGCGATGAGTCACGCCAACGCCCACGCGCGGAAAGCGACGCGGACGCTGGGTTTTTAATCAGTTGCGTTAATCATTGAGATAGCGACGGATAGCGCGTAATACCGCATCCGGTTTTTCAGCATGGACCCAGTGACCCGCGCCTGCAATCACATGCGCCCGAGCCTGTGGAAATTGTGCCAGTAAATCATCACGGTACTGCTCGCTAACATACGGAGAATTGCCGCCAGGGATAAACAGGGTAGGATGATCCCATGCCGGGATTTTCTCCCAACCCACAATATGCGGATACTGATCCCACAATACTGGCACGTTAAAGCGCCACTCCCCGTCAACAAAAGATTTCAACAGAAACTGAATCACCCCTTCTTCATTAAGATGCTGGCGCATTATTGCCGCTGCTTGCTGGCGTGTTTGTGCGTCTGATTCACTGACTGCGTTGATGGCCGCGAAAATCTCATCATGACGGCGTACGTGATAGTCGACCGGCGCAATATCAATCGCCACCAGCTTGTCAATGCGATCGGGGGCTAGTGCAGTAAGAGCCATTACCGCTTTACCGCCCATGGAGTGACCGATAAATGTTGCTTTGTCGATCTGCTGTGCATCCAGGGTATCAACAAGATCCTGCGCCATCGCCGGGTAATTCATTACCGGATCTCTCGGTGAAAGACCGTGGTTACGCATATCAACCTGGATGATATTGTGATCGTTTACCAGATCGCGAGCCAGTACGCCAAGGTTGTCGAGGCTGCCAAACAGACCATGGACAAGAACGATGGGAGAATTATTGTGCTGGTTTTGTGCAGTTTGCGCGCGGATATTCAATTTCATGGCAAAGTTCTTTTTTTCGCGTTGTCGGGTTAGGGTATTATGTTGACCATTGTGCCACAGGGCTGCAACAAATAAGGTTTATTCCGAGTTTTTCTGCAAGCCAGGCTTGACGCTATCCGCTGCCGGGATTTATTCATATACTCCTGGCGACTTGTATTCAGCTAAGACACTGCACTGGATTAAGATGAAAACGATTGAAGTTGATGATGAACTCTACAGCTATATTGCCAGCCACACTAAGCATATCGGCGAGAGCGCATCCGACATTTTACGGCGTATGTTGAAATTTTCCGCCGCATCACAGCCTGCTGCTCCGGTGACGAAAGAGGTTCGCGTTGCGTCACCTGCTATCGTCGAAGCGAAGCCGGTCAAAACGATTAAAGACAAGGTTCGCGCAATGCGTGAACTTCTGCTTTCGGATGAATACGCAGAGCAAAAGCGAGCGGTCAATCGCTTTATGCTGCTGTTGTCTACACTATATTCTCTTGACGCCCAGGCGTTTGCCGAAGCAACGGAATCGTTGCACGGTCGTACACGCGTTTACTTTGCGGCAGATGAACAAACGCTGCTGAAAAATGGTAATCAGACCAAGCCGAAACATGTGCCTGGTACGCCGTATTGGGTGATCACCAACACCAACACCGGCCGTAAATGCAGCATGATCGAACACATCATGCAGTCGATGCAATTCCCGGCGGAATTGATTGAGAAGGTTTGCGGAACTATCTAAAACGTTGCAGACAAAGGACAAAGCAATGGCAATCCACAATCGTGCAGGCCAACCTGCACAACAGAGTGATTTGATTAACGTCGCCCAACTGACGGCGCAATATTATGTACTGAAACCAGAAGCAGGGAATGCGGAGCACGCGGTGAAATTCGGTACTTCCGGTCACCGTGGCAGTGCAGCGCGCCACAGCTTTAACGAGCCGCACATTCTGGCGATCGCTCAGGCAATTGCTGAAGAACGTGCGAAAAACGGCATCACTGGCCCTTGCTATGTGGGTAAAGATACTCACGCCCTGTCCGAGCCTGCGTTTATTTCCGTTCTGGAAGTGCTGGCAGCGAACGGCGTTGATGTTATTGTGCAGGAAAACAATGGCTTCACTCCAACGCCTGCCGTTTCCAATGCCATCCTGGTTCACAATAAAAAAGGTGGCCCGCTGGCAGACGGTATCGTGATTACACCGTCCCATAACCCGCCGGAAGATGGTGGTATCAAGTACAACCCGCCAAATGGTGGCCCGGCTGATACCAACGTCACCAAAGTGGTGGAAGACAGGGCCAACGCACTGCTGGCCGATGGCCTGAAAGGCGTGAAGCGTATCTCCCTCGACGAAGCGATGGCATCCGGTCATGTGAAAGAGCAGGATCTGGTGCAGCCGTTTGTGGAAGGTCTGGCCGATATCGTTGATATGGCGGCGATTCAGAAAGCGGGCCTGACGCTGGGCGTTGATCCGTTGGGCGGTTCCGGTATCGAATACTGGAAGCGCATTGGCGAGTATTACAACCTCAACCTGACCATCGTTAACGATCAGGTCGATCAAACCTTCCGCTTTATGCACCTCGATAAAGACGGTGCGATCCGTATGGACTGCTCCTCCGAGTGTGCGATGGCGGGTCTGCTGGCACTGCGTGATAAGTTCGATCTGGCGTTTGCTAACGACCCGGATTATGACCGTCACGGTATCGTCACTCCGGCAGGTTTGATGAATCCGAACCACTACCTGGCGGTGGCGATCAACTACCTGTTCCAGCACCGTCCGCAGTGGGGCAAAGATGTTGCTGTCGGTAAAACGCTGGTTTCATCTGCGATGATCGACCGTGTGGTCAATGACTTGGGCCGTAAGCTGGTAGAAGTCCCGGTAGGTTTCAAATGGTTTGTTGATGGTCTGTTCGATGGCAGCTTCGGCTTTGGCGGCGAAGAGAGCGCAGGGGCTTCCTTCCTGCGTTTCGACGGCACGCCGTGGTCGACTGATAAAGACGGCATCATCATGTGTCTGCTGGCGGCGGAAATCACCGCTGTCACTGGTAAGAACCCGCAGGAACACTACAACGAACTGGCAGAACGCTTTGGTGCGCCGAGCTATAACCGTTTGCAGGCAGCTGCGACTTCCGCACAAAAAGCGGCGCTGTCTAAGCTGTCTCCGGAAATGGTGAGCTCCAGCACCCTGGCAGGTGACCCGATCACCGCACGCCTGACGGCGGCTCCGGGTAATGGTGCTTCTATTGGCGGTCTGAAAGTGATGACTGACAACGGCTGGTTCGCCGCGCGTCCGTCAGGCACAGAAGACGCATACAAAATCTACTGCGAAAGCTTCCTCGGGGAAGAACATCGCAAGCAGATTGAGAAAGAAGCGGTTGAGATTGTTAGCGAAGTTCTGAAAAACGCGTAAACACATTTAATAAGAAAAAGGGCGGTCAGAAGATCGCCTTTTTTTACTTATGACTGCCTGATGCGCTACGCTTATCAGGCTTGGGAAGATGGTGCAATATATTGAATTTACGCGATTTTGTAGGCCGGATAAGACGTTCACGCCGCATCCGGCATGAACAACGAGCACTTTGCCAACAAACTGAATAGCTCAAGGGAATTCAAAATGAAGACCAAAAGGAGTCTGGTCGTCAGAGTGGCATTAATTACCGCCACACTACTGCTGACAGCATGCGCCCAACCTGAACAATCATCATTAGCTGGTGACTGGTTACTGACCCCTAAAGATAAAACCAGAGGATTAACGGGGAGCATTACGGTAAATATTGCGCCTTCCCGGTGTAAGACAAATTGCCGTGGCGATAACTTACCTGATAATACCCGCCGCTGGCAGTTGTCAGGCGGGAACGAAAAAGAACTTACTTATCTTCATGATATGTCAGCACAAGAAAAGACCGGTTTAAATCCTGAATGGCAATGCTACACCTCATTTTTTATGGGGATTTGCCAGGGTAAGCCCGGCACTCGACCGCTAGTTAATGAGGATTATGTCAGCGAAAGCGGATTTTTTGGCTCGATGATGCATGTAGGGATTATTGAGTTGCGACGCTGTCAGTCAGAAAATTGCCAGCAAGAATTGAAAGCGATAAACACACATTAAAATAGCGAGTCCGGGAATGAAACCCGGACCTGAACATGTCTTATTGCGTGATTGTTTCTTTCATTTGATACTGCATTTCCCAGAGTTCAGTAAGCGAAATAACTTTTCTTGTTCTTGCTTCTTCACATTGTACCCATAAGAAAGGGTAGAAAGTGAAGGCTTCCGTTGCCGATAATTTTATTACGTCTTCTTGCCATTGCGGCCAGCGTACATTTTCATAGAAGGTATCTAAATCACCGGATAATGCCCACTGAAGAAACTCAGAATATCCAACCTCCAGACTTTCCCAATTCAGCGTATCTGGCGCAAAATAATAAACGCAGCCAGTATCTTCCCCAAGATCGCCACCATTAAGAGCAAAAATTCCCCCTGCGACATCATCGGCGATGGGTAAAGCCCGCACGCTTGCGAATTCAGGGCGTTGTGTCCAACTTGCTGGATCTCGTGGTAACCGGGGGTGACCAGAGCCTGCTATGCGTAACCAACCGTTATCAATCAGCAGACCTCCGGAGCCATAGACAAGCGCACCCATCGGTGATTTTGTTGTAACCTGTAATTGATAAAGTGCGGTTTCGGCTAAATCTTTATTAACCGGTAAGAGTTCGGCATGGTTTGTGGCTTCTTTTAACCAATTCTGGATTATTGGCCAGGCTGAATCTTCAGTATTTACTAACTGACTCACTTCACGCATCGCTACTTGCTCCTTGTGTGCTACGGTGTCATTTATGATGAGGCATTGTATGGGACATTTTTTAAATATTAAGTTCCTTATATTTGAATAAAAAATGACTTTATCCATACATTGCCACTTTTTTCAAAGCATAAACCGATACCCAATACCGGTTTCAGTAATGAAATGGCGGGGCGGACGAGATCCTGTTCCAGTTTTTGTCGCAAATGCCTCATATAATTACGCAAATAGTTGCTGTGTTCGACCGCGTTTGGACCCTACACCTGCCGGATGCGGCATAAATAACGAACTCTTTGTCAACAAACAGAAAGGGCGATCATTCAATCGCCCTTTTTTATTTCGCTTTTTTTAACCGTGTTTATTTTTCAGTTCAAAGCGTGGAGATACCAGACCATACAGTGTCCAACCAAGGAAGGTCACGATGGAACCGTACAGCATGGCTTCTTCCCCGGATGAGTACAGCGCATAGAAACTGTACATCGCACCAACAAAGGCAACAAAGTTTGCTACTTTCGCTTTTGACGGTGGCACATTGGCGACCTGCTGAATAATAACTAATGCTGCCATCGACAGAATATACGGGATGATATTGGTCACCACGGCCAGGTTAACCAGCACGTTGAACTGGCTGTTCAGTGACGGGCTAATGGTCATCAGTGCCAATCCACTCTGAATAATCACAATGATCAACATTCCCTGAACCGGTGCATCCACTTTGGTTACACGGGAGAAAATTTTAGGGAAGTAGCCTTCATCAGATGAAGATTTAAACACCTGGGCAATGGTGAACTGCCAGCCAAGCAGTGAACCGCAGCAGGACATCACCATCAGCGCCATAATGACTTTACCCACTTCTGGTGTGAACATCTGTGCGAAGGCCAGGCCAAATGGTGCCGTTGAATTTGCCAGCTCCATATTGGGCACAATCCCGGCAATCACGTTGGTGGAGACGATATAAATCACTGCCGCACCTAACGTACCGCCAAGGACTGCTATTGGCACGTTACGTTCCGGGTTTTCCACTACTTCGGCGTTGGCACAGGCAGACTCCAGACCGAGGAAAGCCCACAACGTCATGGCGATGGAGGAACCTACAGCGCTAAAGAACGGTACATGATGAGGGTTCCATGAGTTAGCGTACAGCGTCGGGCTAAACCAGAACCAGCCGATAATGCACAGACCGACGACCGGAATGATTACCCCCCACACAGTAATGCTACTGATTTGCCCGGTAATGCGCGCACCACCGAAGTTAGCCACGGTACAAATCCACAGCACCCCGATGGTCGCAAGACCAATCTGCACTGGCGACAAACTCGCGCCGAGCAGTTCGGTGCCGTAACCAACCGCCGAAATAGCAATCGCGACGTTAGCAATCAGCAGCGAGACACCGTAGGTGTAGTTCGCCATAAAGTTACCGGATTTACCGAAAGCATACTCCGCATAACCGCCCATACCACCTGCCTTACGGCTGAACATACCGCATTTTGCGAATGCCCACGCCAGTGCCATTGAGCCTACGGCTGTCACCAGCCAGGAGATAATTGAGATTGTCCCAACTTCGGCAAGCTTTGTCGGCAGCATGATGATACCGGAGCCCATCATGTTGACCATCGTCAGTATGGTTAACTGAACGACGCCCATCTTGTTCGATTTAGCCTGACTCATAATTTTTCCCCTTTCAGCAGGGTGCTTTGCGCACCACGAGGCTTGATGACATAGCACCAAACTTGCTTACGACCATCATGTTCTTCGATATAGACACCCTGAAGCTCCGGTGCAAAACCTGGCAGCAGGTTGATCCCTTCTTCCAGAGCGCTGAAGTAACGCAGAACAGCACCACCCCAGATTTCACCCGGAACAACACACAGCACTCCCGGAGGATAAGGAAGCGCACCTTCTGCAGCGATACGGCCTTCTGCATCCGGCAGACGAACCAGCTCCACTTCACCGCGTAAATAGGCGTAGTTGGCTTCTTGTGGATTCATGCTGACACGTGGGAAGTGTTCCTTACGAAACATCTCTTTTTGCAGTTGTTTCACGTTGTGACGGGCATACAAATCATGCATTTCCTGACACAACTGACGCAGGGTATAACCGGTGTAGCGCTCTTCATGCTGTTTGTAGATGGAAGGCAGTACTTCTGATAATGGCGCGTCGGACTCAAGCAGTTTTTCGAAGCGTACCAGCAGAGCAGCAAGTTGCTGAAGTTTGGCCATATCTTCTGCCGGAGTCAGCAGAAAGAGGATGGAGTTAAGATCGCATTTTTCCGGCACTACGCCATTTTCGCGCAGGAAGTTAGCAAGAATCGTCGCGGGTACACCGAACGCTTCATATTCGCCGTTACGTGCATCAATACCTGGGGTTGTCAGCAACAGTTTGCACGGATCGACAAAGTATTGATTCTCTGCATAGCCTTCAAAAGAATGCCAGTGCTCACCTGGTACAAACTGGAAGAAGCGCAGATCAACCGCAATTTGCGCTGTTTCATACGACTGCCAGGGTTTACCATCCACCAGTTCAGGTACGAATGGACGAATATGCTGACAGTTATCGAGGATCAGTTTGCGGGCATTAATGCCATTTACCACACAATCCATCCACATATTACGACCGCTGACGCCTTCATGCATTTTGGCGTTGATATCCAGTGCGGCAAACAGCGGATAGAACGGGCTGGTGGAGGCATGCATCATAAAGGCGTTGTTCATGCGTTTGTGCGGTACATAACGCTGTTGCCCTTTGATATGGCTGTCTTTTTTATGGATTTGTGAAGTCTGGGAAAAACCAGCCTGCTGTTTATGCACAGATTGCGTAACCAGAATACCCGGATCGTTCTCATTAAGATCCAGCAACAGTGGTGAACAGTCCGCCATCATCGGGATAAACTGCTCATAGCCGACCCATGCGGAGTCAAAGAGGATGTAGTCACACAGATGACCAATTTTATCCACCACCTGACGGGCGTTATAAATCGTACCGTCGTAAGTGCCTAGCTGAATAACGGCGAGGCGGAAAGGACGCGCCTCTTTTGCCCGCTGCGGTGCGACTTCTGTAATCAGTTCGCGCAGGTAATTTTCTTCGAAGCAGTGGGCATCAATACCACCGATAAAGCCATACGGGTTGCGTGCGGTTTCCAGATAAACTGGTGTTGCGCCAGCCTGTAGCAACGCTCCGTGGTGATTAGATTTATGGTTATTACGGTCAAACAGCACCAGATCCCCCGGTGTTAACAGGGCGTTTAAAACCACTTTGTTAGAAGATGAAGTGCCATTTAGAACGAAGTATGTTTTATCGGCATTAAACACTTTTGCCGCATGTTGCTGTGCAATGCATGGCGCGCCTTCGTGAATCAGCAGATCGCCCATTGCCACATCCGCGTTGCACAAGTCAGCACGGAACAGCGCCTCACCAAAGTATTCCACAAACTGATTCCCCGCCGGATGGCGACGGAAAAATTCGCCGCCCTGATGACCGGGGCAATTAAACGCGCTGTTACCCTGATTGACATAATCGACCAGTGCGCGGAAGAAGGGCGGGCGCAGTTGAGTTTCATAATGGCTGGCTGCGGTTTCTAACTGACGACCATAAAATTCTCGTCGCGATTCGCAATTCTCAAAGACACCCGAAATACGGGGCAAATACTCTGCGGGTACACGTTCTTGATTTTCAGTAGCAATAAATACCGGGATGCCATAACCCGTGGCATCGATTTCATCGAGTTTTCCGCGTGTAACATCGTTGAGCGATAAAACTATTGCCGCCACATCGATATTACTGTTTTCATTAATATAGATACATTCTCGCTGCGTGGTAAAACAGTCCGGGCAAGAATCACTAACCGCAATTTTTAATTTTGACATTTTCCAACTCTTTATTTTTGGTAATAGCAGGTCCTCAATTTCTCGAATGAGAAATCGATCGTGCCGGAAAAAAAGCAAAGTTACCCCGCTGATAAATTAATCAGAAGTTTGCTTTTTTCAGAATGCAGAAACCCTTATCAGTCCGGTGGCTGATAATACAAGGGTTAACAGAGAATGAGCACTGCGGAATACAGGCATATGCCTGTAATACAGAGAGTCAGGAAGACCTGTACGCTGAAGTGCCCTTAGTCGGTAGACTAACGGGCATTGAAGAAGTGAAAGTCGAAGCTATTGCGATGAGCAAACTTCATAATATGAGTTGTCCGCCTTATATGGGGCATAGTGCGGCTGTTATTTTCCATTTAATTTACCTTTCCTGATGTGAATGAAGGTGAAGGTATTCTATCCAGGAAATACTGTTGAACTGTGAAGGTGATCAATAAAAAATGATCAATCTTAATTTATTTAATGATGAACTTTTTACTCAGTAATATAAAATATTGAATTGTTATTTTTGTGTGTTGTTTAAGATAAAAAGCCGTATTTATTATTACGGCTTTAATTAATAAAAGGCAGGATGTATTAAAATTAATATTCAAAGCATAAACCGATACCCAATACCGGTTTCAGTAATGAAATGGCGGGGGCGGGCGGGATCTTGCTCCAGTTTTTGTCGCAGATGCCCCATATAAATACGCAAATAATGACTGTGTTCGACCGCGTTTGGTCCCCACACCTGATTGAGTAACTGGCGCTGGGTGAGCACTTTTCCGGCGTTGTTGAGCAGCACGGCCAGCAGGCGGAATTCAATCGGCGTGAGATGCACCTCTTCCTCACCCCGGTGAATCACGCGGGCGGCTAAATCGACGGTCACATCGGAAAATTTCACCAGCGGATCGGGCGCGGTGGTGGCGGAGTGGCGGCGTAAAGCGACGCGCAGACGGGCCTGCAATTCGCCAATGCCAAACGGCTTACTCAGGTAATCATCCGCTCCGGCATCCAGTGCGGCGATTTTGTCGCTCTCTTCGCTGCGTGCGGAAAGCACAATCACCGGCACCGCGCTCCACTGGCGCAGGTCGCGGATAAACTCAATCCCATCACCATCGGGCAGGCCGAGATCGAGAATAATCAAATCTGGCTTACGGGTTGCCGCTTCCAGCAAGCCGCGTTGCAGCGTTTCGGCCTCAAAGACGCGCATCCCGTCGCCCTCCAGCGCCGTGCGCAGAAAGCGACGAATAGCCTGTTCATCTTCAACAATCAGAACGTTTGTCACATATCCTCATGAAATTCTTCAAGTTCAGGGGCAGTTTGCTGGGGAAGTGTAACACGAAAACAGGCACCACCTTCCGGTCGGTTGAACGCGGTAATGGTGCCGCCGTGTACATCCACAATCGCCCGACAAATTGCCAGCCCAAGCCCTACCCCCGGCACCGCCGACTCTTTATTTCCACGAGCAAACTTATCGAAAATCGTCTGCTCCTGGCCTGGTGGAAGACCGGGGCCATTATCCCAGACATCCAGTTGTAGATTTTCGCCCTCAACGTGGGCATCGATACCAATTTCGGCCTGCGCACCCGCGTATTTCACCGCGTTCTCCAGCAGATTAATCAGCACCCGTTCAAACAGTGGCCCGTCAACGTGGATTAAGGTCAGCGGTTCTGGCAGAGAAAGATTGATGGGCGACGATAAACCCGGTTCCAGCATTTGCAGCGCGCTGCCGACCACTTCTTCCAGCGTTAACCACTCTTTCTTCAAATTAAAGCCGCCGGACTGAATTCGCGCCATATCCAGTAGATTATTCACCAGTCGGGTCGTGTTCAGCACATGCTGGCGAATCTCGCTGGCCTGGCGGGCGTGGGGCGATCCTTCGCTTGCCAGATCGAGCGTTAAGATTTCTGCCTGACCGAACAGCACCGTAAGCGGCGTGCGTAAATCATGCGAAAGTGCCGCCAGCAGGGCGTTGCGGATCTGTTCTCGTTCGCTTGCCATCCGCGCCTGTTCTTCGCTGGCGGTCAGCGTCAGCCGCTCAAGGGCATTGGCGACTAACAGCGTAAACGTCTCCAGCAGGCGCTGCTGTTCCGGGATCATCAATTGACGCAGATTCCCCGGTTCCACCACCACCAGTCCGTAGGTTTTCTCGCCGCTTTTTAGCGGCAAAATCTGGTACGGTACACCGGGTAACGTGTCGGTGCCCGCGCCCGCAGGCAGGCCTTTATCAAAACTCCACTGCGCGATGGCATCGTCCCACGGCGTCATTCCTTGCGGATGTGTTAACGGCTGCAATTTACCGTTGTCATCGGGTAACAGCACCTGACTGCGGGCATGAAACGTGGAGGCAATAAATTGTTCGCTGGTGGCGGCGATGTCCTGCGGACTGCGGCCCACAGCCAGAGCTTTCGACATTTCATATAAGTGCCGTGTGCGTTGCTCGCGGTAACGGGCTACCCGCGCCTGATAACGCACGCCCGCAGTAAGGTTCCCGATCACCAGCCCGACGGTTAACATCACCGCGAAGGTCAGTAGATATTGCACATCAGAGACGGCGAGCGTGCCGCGTGGGGCGATAAAAAAGAGATCGAAACTCACCACATTAATGACGGTGGCAACCACTGAAGGCCAGCGTCCATAAAATAGCGCCACCATCACCACGCCAAGCAGATACAGCATCACCAGGTTGGCGGCATCAAACGCCATCAGCCACTGCATGGCAATTAAGGTGATAACGGCGCATAACGCGGCGGCAACCACGCATCCCTGAATCTGTACCCGCCACTTGTCTTTAAAAGAGCGGCTATCCAGCGCGTTGTTTATCGTGCGGGCGGGTGGTTCATCAAGCGCGACCAGCACCTGATCGAGATCGGGGGCGATTCGCGCCAGTCGGTCAGCAAACGTTTCCCGACGCCACCAGCGGCGCGAGGCTGGGCGACCGAGAATAATCTTGCCGAGATTATGTTCACGGGCATAACGCACTACCGCTTTCTCTTCCGCTGGATCAGAAAGTGTTGCCGTCTCTGCGCCCAGCTCCTGCGCCAGACGTAAGGCGCTGAGAATTGCCCGACGTTTTTTCTCCGGTAAGCGGTGCAGGGCAGGGGTTTCAACATACACCGCGTGCCAGACGCTTCCCAGCCGTGACGCCAGCCGCGCCGCCGCGCGGACCAGTTTTTCGCTGCCGGTGTTATGCCCGATGCATAAAAGGATCGCGTCGCGCGTGTGCCAGACTTTCTCTTCGCCAGGATGCCCCCGCCAGGCGCGCATTTGCTCATCAACGCGATCGGCAGTACGGCGCAGTGCCAGTTCGCGCAGGGCGATCAGATTACCTTTACGAAAAAAATGTTCAATGGCGCGCTCCGCCTGCCCGGCAATATAGACTTTGCCTTCTTTCAGTCGCTGGCGCAGATCGTCCGGGGGCAAGTCCACCAGTACTACGTCGTCGGCGGCATCAAAAAAAGGATCGGGCACGGTTTCCCGTACCTGAATTCCGGTGACGCCGCTGACCACATCATTCAGACTTTCCAGATGCTGAACGTTGACGGTAGTGAAAACATCAATGCCAGCTTCCAGCAGTTCTTCAATATCCTGCCAGCGTTTGGGATGACGAGAACCTGGCGCATTACTGTGCGCCAGTTCGTCCATTAAGATCAGTGCCGGACGGCGGGCGAGGGCGGCATCGAGATCAAACTCGCTGATGTGCCGCCCACGGTACGCCTGGCGTTTTAACGGCAGAACAGCCAGCCCTTCCAGCATTGCGGCGGTATCTTTCCGCCCGTGGGTTTCTACCACGCCAACCACAATATCCAGCCCTTGCGCCCGCAGTCGCTGGGCTTCTGCCAGCATCGCCCAGGTCTTCCCGACGCCTGCGCAGGCACCGAAGAAAACTTTCAGCTTCCCCCGATGCGGCGCGGCAGTTTGTTCCAGCAGACGATCGGGGTCGGGACGTAAGGGTTCGTTATTCATCAAGCTTATCCAGCGCCAGATTGAGTTCGACAATGTTGACGACCGGCTGGCCGATATAGTTCACCAGCGGTTGTTGGCTGTATTTTGCGATCAGTTGCGTGAGCTGTTCAACGCTGAGATTACGCGCTTTCGCCACGCGTGGGATCTGCCATGCCGCCGCTTGCGGGGTGATATTATTGTCCAGCCCGCTTGCCGATGCCGTCACCAGCTCAACCGGAACGCTCGCGCTGGCATCCGGGTTAGCGGCCCGTAATGCAGCAACGCGTGCGGCTATTAGTTTATCCAGCTCAGGGTTACTGACCGCCAGATTGCTCCCGCCAGAAGCCTGTGGATTATAGGGCATTTCTGCCGTTGCCGACGGGCGACCATGAAAATAGCCGTTGCCAGTAAAATTCTGCCCGATCAATGCCGAACCGCGCACCGTATCACCTTCACGAATCAACGAACCGTTGGCCTGCCAGGGAAACCACCATTGCCCCAGCGCGGTGGTCAGCAGCGGGTAAACGCCGCCAGTAATCAATAACAGAAAGAGAAATGTCGATAATGCCGGACGTAATCCACTCATGGTAAACCTCACACCAGACCGCAAACGGTTAGCAGTAAATCAATGACTTTGATACCAATAAACGGCACCAGCAGCCCACCCAGACCGTAAATCCATAAGTTACGGCGCAACATGGCAGAAGCGGTAAGCGGTTTATAACTCGCGCCTTTTAACGCCAGGGGAATCAAAAAGACGATAATCAAGGCGTTGAAAATCACCGCACTGAGAATGGCGGAGTCGGGCGAATGCAGGCGCATGATGTTCAGCGCATTTAACTGCGGATACGTTGCCGCGAACGCCGCCGGAATAATGGCGAAGTATTTCGCCACATCGTTGGCAATGCTGAAGGTGGTCAGCGAGCCACGGGTCATCAGCATCTGTTTGCCAATATGTACCACCTCGATCAACTTGGTCGGGTTGGAGTCGAGATCCACCATATTGCCCGCTTCTTTCGCCGCCTGAGTACCAGAGTTCATCGCCACCGCGACATCTGCCTGCGCCAGCGCCGGAGCATCGTTGGTGCCGTCGCCGGTCATCGCCACCAAACGGCCTTCCGCCTGATACTGACGAATCAATGCCAGCTTGGCCTCCGGTGTCGCTTCGGCGAGAAAATCATCGACACCCGCTTCCGCAGCTATCGCGGCGGCAGTCAGACGGTTATCACCGGTAATCATCACCGTTTTAATGCCCATTTTGCGCAGTTGGGCGAAGCGCTCTTTAATACCGCCTTTGACGATATCTTTCAGCGCAATAACGCCCAGCACACGAGAACCTTCCACCACCACCAGCGGCGTGGCTCCCTGACGCGCAACCTGATCGACTTTTTGATCGACGTCGGCAGGGAAGTGACCGCCGTTAGCCTCAACATGGCGGCGAATGGCATCGACAGAACCTTTACGGATCATGCGGTTGTCGATGTTGATCCCGCTCATCCGGCTTTGCGCAGTAAACGGTACAAAGGTGGCGTGAAGCGACTGCACATCGCGCTCACGCAGGTTAAAACGCTGCTTGGCGAGGATCACAATACTGCGGCCTTCCGGCGTTTCATCAGCCAGCGAAGCCAGTTGTGCGGCGTCAGCCAGCGTTTTTTCATCCACGCCCTGCGCAGGGATAAACTCCGACGCCTGACGGTTACCAAGTGTGATGGTGCCGGTTTTATCCAGTAGCAGAACGTCAACGTCACCTGCCGCTTCAACTGCACGTCCGCTGGTGGCAATCACATTCGCGCCCAGCATCCGACTCATCCCGGCGACGCCGATCGCTGACAACAGACCGCCAATGGTCGTTGGGATCAGACAGACCAGCAGCGCCACCAGTACCGTTACGCTGACTGCATTACCGCCCCACGCGGAAAACGGCCACAGCGTGGCGGTTGCCAGTAAAAAGACGATAGTCAGGGCAATCAGGAGAATGGTCAGGGCAATCTCGTTTGGCGTTTTGCGTCGCTGCGCGCCTTCCACCATCGCGATCATCCGATCCAGAAATGTCTCGCCGGGGTTAACGCTGCACTCAATCACCAGCCAGTCAGAAAGAATACGCGTACCGCCAGTGACGGAGGCAAAATCGCCGCCGGATTCACGGATCACCGGTGCCGATTCCCCGGTGATGGCGCTTTCATCGACCGATGCCCCCCCTTCAATAACTTCACCATCGCAGGGGATAATATCGCCAGCTTCTACCAGTACGATATCGCCTTTACGCAGTTGATCGGCAGGTACTTTGTCCGCCGCAGCGCCATATTTCGGCTCACGCAGCTTGCGGGCAAAGGCGGTTTTTTTTACACCTTTCAGACTGTTGGCCTGCGCTTTACTGCGGCCTTCAGCCAGCGCCTCGGCGAAATTAGCGAACAGTACGGTGACCCACAGCCATGCGCTAATTGCCGCGCTAAACAGCGCATTGCCAGGCATCGCGCCGCTTGCCATTGCGATGCTAATAAAGGTGGTCAGCAGACTGCCGATCCAGACGATAAACATCACCGGATTGCGCCATTGCGCCTGCGGGTTTAATTTTTTCACCGCTTCTTTCAGCGCCTGAACGACAAGTGTTGGTTCGAATAGCGCCAGTTGTTTACGACTCATATTCAGTGCTCACTCAATATCATCAGGAGAGATATTCCGCCACCGGACCAAGCGCCAGGGCAGGGATAAAGGTCAGTGCGCCAACCAGCAACACGGTGCCGATTAACAGGCCAACAAACAGCGGGCCGTGCGTAGGCAGTGTACCGGAGCTGGCGGGCTGGCTCTTTTTACTCACCAGCGAACCGGCAATCGCCATCACCGGGATAATCACCCCGAAGCGACCGACAAACATGCAGAACGCCAGTAAACAGTTCCAGAACGGAGAGTTGGCGCTTAATCCGGCAAAGGCGCTGCCGTTGTTGTTAGCGGCGGACGACACGGCGTACAGCACTTCGCTAAAACCATGCGGGCCAGGGTTGAGCATGGCGCTACGTCCGGCGTCGGTCATCATTGCCAGAGCCGCGCCCATCAGCACCAGCGTCGGGGTGACCAGAATCGCCAGTGCAGTCAGTTTCATCTCGCGTACGTCGATTTTTTTACCCAGATATTCCGGTGTACGACCAATCATCAGCCCGGCAATAAACACCGCCAGCAGGACAAACAGCATCATGCCGTAAAGGCCGGAACCGACGCCGCCGAATACCACTTCACCAATTTGCATCAACCACATCGGCACCATGCCACCAAGAGCGGTAAACGAATCATGCATCGCAATCACCGCGCCGCAGGAAGCCGCCGTAGTCACGACCGCAAACAGGCTACTGACCAGCACGCCGAAACGGCTCTCTTTACCTTCCATATTGATGCTGCTGTCCGCGCCGAGCGCCAGCAGATGAGGATTACCCTGAACTTCTGCCCACATCACTACGCCTACGCAGATGACAAAAATCACTGACATCGCCCACAGCAACATGCGCCCCTGGCGGCGATCGCCCGCCACTTCACCAAAGGCAAAGCACAGCGCTGTTGGGATCAAGAAGATCGCCAGCATCTGCACGAAGTTGGTCAGTGTGGTTGGGTTTTCAAATGGATGCGACGAGTTGGCATTAAAGAAGCCACCACCGTTAGTGCCGAGCATCTTGATCGCTTCCTGAGAAGCCACCGGACCCATTGGTAACAGCTGTTTCGCTCCTTCAACGGTATTCACCGCCTGATAGGGCAGAAAGTTTTGCAGCGCACCTTGTTGAATAAAAAACAGTGCGATCAACAACGCCACAGGGACTAGCACCCATAACGTGATGCGTAGCAGATCGACCCAGGCATTCCCGAGTGTGCTCATGCTCTGGCGGGTAAATGCACGGATGAAGGCAAAAATCACCGCAATCCCGCTGGCGGCAGAAAGAAAGTTTTGCACCGTTAAGCCCGCCATCTGGCTGAAATAGCTCAACGTGGTTTCACCGCTATAAGATTGCCAGTTGGTATTGGTGACAAAGCTGACGGCGGTATTCAGCGCCAGATCCCATGACAGCCCTGGCAACTGCTGTGGATTAAGCGGCAGATAGTGCTGACCGAGCAACATAAAAAACAGCACCGCCAGCCCCAGCATGTTCAGGCCGAGAATGGCAGAGAGATACTGCTTCCAGTTCATCTCGCGGTCAGAGACGCCAAGCGCGCTAAAGAGTACGCGTTCAACGCCCGTCGTGCCAGGAAGAGGAATATCATTAATCAGCCGCGCCAGCCCGCTGCCTAAAGGACGTGCCAGCACCATTAACACCAGTAAAAACGTGGCAATCAGTAAGAACCCTTGCGCAGCCATCAGAACGCCTCCGCATTGATCAGGGCATAAACCAGATAACCCAGTAATAAAAACACCAGCAACACGCCGGCTATCACGCCTGCACTCACAGTGCACCTCCAGTGGCCTAAAAGTGATATCGGAAGGGTAGAATTCTGGCTGCAAAGATTTCGCAAAAATCTGCGGGCGGGGTGTAAAAAAAGTATAAAAATGGCAAAAGCCATGATTTAACTAATGGTTAGTATTAATTTAACTTTTGTGTAACTTAATTACACAGTGAATGTAAATAAACCATCAATAAACAAAAATAAGTGGTCGGATGAGTAGTAAAATTACACAAAAGGCGGTACTATTTTCATCAGATAAACAAATTCATTTTTCCGGTGCCATTCACCGGGTAGATACAAAAGGGGGAGAAAAGTATGGAACTCTACAGAGAATATCCTGCATGGCTTATCTTTTTACGCCGTACTTATGCGGTTGCAGCGGGCGTTCTGGCGCTGCCTTTCATGCTTTTCTGGAAAGACCGCGCCCGCTTTTACAGCTACCTGCACCGCGTCTGGTCGAAAACCAGCGAGAAACCGGTGTGGATGGATCAGGCCGAAAAGGCAACGGGTGATTTTTACTGATTGCTAAATATTACGTTCAAAGAAAACCGCCAGCGGAAACGCTGGCGGGTTTCTTTTTTCGGCGTCTACACTTACTCCTGTAAACCGTTCAGGAGCAGTAATGAATCAACAACTTTTTGATGACAGCACCCTTATCCGCATTTTTGCTTTGCATGAGTTACACAATCTCAAAGATCGAGGACTAACGCGCGGGGCGCTTCTCGATTATCACAGCCGCTATAAACTCGTCTTTCTGGCCCATTCCCAGCCCGAGTACCGCAAACTTGGCCCGTTTGTGGCTGATATTCACCAGTGGCAAAATCTGGATGACTATTACAACCAGTACCGCCAACGCGTAATTGTTTTGCTTTCTCACCCTGCCAACCGGCGTGATCATACTAACGTTTTGATGCACGTTCAGGGTTATTTTCGCCCTCATATTGATTCCACAGAACGCCAGCAGCTGGCTGCGCTTATCGACAGTTATCGCCGTGGCGAGCAACCACTTCTTGCGCCGCTGATGCGTATCAAACACTATATGGCGCTTTATCCTGACGCCTGGCTTTCAGTGCAGCGTTATTTCGAACTTTGGCCGTGTGTGATTAACTTGCGCCATTCAGGAGTTTTATGACTACCCATCTGGTCTGGTTTCGCCAGGATTTACGTCAGCACGATAATCTCGCGCTGGCTGCCGCCTGCCGCAATTCGTCTGTGCGCGTGCTGGCGTTGTATATCGCTACCCCACGCCAGTGGGCGGCGCATAATATGTCGCCGCGTCAGGCTGAATTTATCAATGCACAACTGAACGGGCTACAAATCGCGCTGGCGGAAAAAGGCATTCCTTTGCTGTTTCATGAAGTGGATGACTTTGCCGCCAGCGTCGAAATAGTTAAACAGGTGTGCGCGGAAAATCGTGTTACCCATCTGTTTTATAACTATCAGTATGAGGTGAATGAGCGGGCGCGGGATGTGCAGGCTGAGAGGGCGCTGCGTAACGTGGTGTGTGAAGGATTTGACGACGGCGTGATCCTGCCGCCGGGGGCGGTGATGACTGGCAATCATGAGATGTACAAAGTCTTTACGCCATTTAAAAACGCCTGGCTTAAACGGCTGCGAGAAGGGATGCCGGAGTGCGTCGCTGCGCCAAAAGTACGTAGTAGCGGATCGATAGATCCCGCGCCATCCATTACGCTGAATTATCCTCGTCAGCCTTTCGATACTGCGCATTTCCCGGTGGAAGAGAAAGCGGCGATTGCGCAATTACGCCAGTTTTGCCAGAACGGTGCCGGAGAGTATGAGCAACAGCGAGATTTCCCTGCGGTAGAAGGCACCAGCCGTTTGTCCGCCAGCCTGGCAACGGGCGGGTTATCGCCTCGCCAGTGTTTGCATCGCCTGTTGGCGGAACAGCCGCAGGCGCTGGACGGTGGGGCCGGTAGTATCTGGCTTAATGAGCTGATCTGGCGCGAGTTTTACCGTCATCTGATAACGTATTACCCCTCGCTGTGTAAACATCGTCCGTTTATTGTCTGGACCGACCGCGTGCAGTGGCAGAGCAATTCCGCGCATTTAAAGGCCTGGCAGGAAGGCAAAACGGGATACCCGATTGTTGATGCTGCCATGCGTCAGCTTAACAGCACTGGCTGGATGCATAACCGGCTACGGATGATTACAGCCAGTTTTTTGGTGAAAGATTTATTGATCGACTGGCGCGAAGGTGAGCGATATTTCATGTCGCAGCTGATTGATGGTGATTTGGCAGCCAATAACGGTGGCTGGCAGTGGGCCGCTTCAACCGGAACCGATGCAGCGCCGTATTTTCGTATTTTTAACCCGACAACCCAGGGCGAGAAATTTGACCGCGAAGGCGAGTTTATCCGCCAGTGGCTACCGGAACTGCGCGATGTGCCAGGGAAAGTGGTGCATGAGCCGTGGAAGTGGGCGCAGAAAGCAGGTGTGACGCTGGATTATCCGCAACCGATAGTTGATCACAAAGAGGCAAGGCTGCGAACGCTGGCAGCGTACGAAGAAGCGAGGAAAGGAGCCTGATAAAACGCAGCGAGCGTTTTATCAGGTATGGTGCTGGCCTATTAAGACTCCAGCGCCAGCGCGCGGTTTCTGAATTTCAGCGCCTGATACAGCCAAATCATCAACACCACTCCTACACACGCCAGTGCGCCCCAGGTAATTTGATCAAACACTTCAATATATGCATTGATGGAATAGTTGATCGCCCCGGAAGCATCAAACGAAGCTTGCGATGTCTGATCGGCAATAACGCCAGCCAGATAGTTCGCAATCGCGCCGGAAAGCAGCATATAAATGCCAGTTAATACGCCAGTCACGCCAGGGATTTCAATGCGCGTAATCTGCGACATAGCAACCGGGTCGATAAACAGTTCCGCAAAGCCCATCACCGCCAGGCCTAACACCATCAGTGGCAGAGAAGAATGACCATACATTGCGGACCAGCGGGCGCTTAAGGTCAGAATGCAGAATCCGGCGCTCATCAGGCCGAGACCAAGAGCAAATTTTCCCCAGATGCGCACGGTACGATTACCTGCGACGCTCTCTTTAACCACCCACGCCAGGAACACACCGCACAGCATAACTGCGAAGGCATTAATCGACTGGAACATAGCAGTCGGAACGGTATAACCAAACATATCGCGGTTAACGAAGCGGTCGATATAAAGGCTAATCGAGCTGCCGCCCTGTTGTGCGAAGGCCCAGAACAACATGCTGAAGAAGGTGAGGGTAACAATCAGCCCCAGCTCCTTACGCTGTTTTTGGTTTTCTGCTTTGCGATAAATTTTTGCCAGAACGCCAAGGCCGATGATCGTGGCGACAATCAAGGCGTATACCGACCACTCTTTCCAGAACAACACGGTAATCAGCGCAGGCGTTGCCACCAGCAGAACCAGCAGCCATCCCCAGTTGGGCAGGAGGAAGTTTGTCGCACGCAGTACCTTTTTGTTAACGCCGCGGGTATGAGAGAAATGACGATTGCCACATAAGAAAATGACCAGACCCGCGATCATACCCACCGCCGCCAGGCCAAAGCCCATCGCCCAACTGTATTCTTCCTGGGCGAAACCACAGGCGATAGGTGCGATAATAGACCCCACGTTACCCGCCGCATACATCAGCGAGAAACCGCCATCACGACGTGGATCGGTTGGCTCATACAGCTCACCGAGCAGGCAACTGACGTTGGATTTAAACAGACCATAGCCGCAGACGATAATCGCCAGTGACAGATAGAGGAATGACGGATGGATCTCACTGGCACCCAGCACCACATGACCGATCGCCATCAACAACGCCCCCAGCATCACCGCCATGCGATTGCCGAGAACTTTATCCGCCAAAAAGCCACCGAGGATTGGCGTGACATACACCAGCGAACAGTAGGCGCTAAATAACTCGTAGGCGTGAGTATCGTTGTATTTTAGTTGATTGGTGAGATAGAGAATCAGCAGGGCACGCATGCCGTAAAAGCTAAAATATTCCCAGATTTGCAGCGCAACGACA